>PPYE01106431.1_pt1 | contig 38962 bp, 43 predicted proteins | sample 1559881 | NCBI WGS metagenome assembly PPYE01 (sample SAMN08240022, study PRJNA423297) | Human gut metagenome, whole genome shotgun sequencing project. | reverse complement strand
TTCCGAAAGCCTTGATCTCAAATCGTTGAAAAATAAAAGCGGGTCATAAACTACTTTTATGACCCGCTTGCGGAAGCTGCGAGATTCTCACCTAACTTCCTATATCCTTGTAAATTAATGCTTTAACTATTATGCACCTTTTAATTGGTCGCAAATTAGTGCGCAAAAATTAAACACTTTTTCAATACTACCAAAAGAACTTTGTTTAATTTAACTTAGACTTTGTTCTACATTTCCTTTGAAATGCGTTGCAAAGGTAGGGATTTGAACCTAACCAACCAAATAAATTACATACTTTTTTCTACAAATTTTGTGATTATATCCACCCTATTTAACCATCCTTGAAGGAACTTCATGTTTGAAGGTTTGACATTCACCAAGTTACGGTAATATTCCCTTCTTTGGTTTATGTACTCTTTTTCTAAATCTTTTTGTTTTGCCTTGTTATTGGTATAAGTAAGGGTAATGTTTCCAATTGCACCATCTGTTGCAATTGTCACACCATACACTTTATTAATTGCTTTCTGCAATAACTTTACTGCCGCACCTGTTCCTGCATTTACCCCCATATCATACAGGTGTGTTCTTATCATATCTGAATCTATCCTATTTGCTTTAATTGGTTGGTAATACTTGGTATCATATATTTCAATCACCAATCTTTCTAATTCTGAATCCTGAATCTTTTGATTCCATTTCAAAGGCTTGTGTTCATCTACTATTTTCCAACCTTGCCAATTAGGGTTTGAATTGCGTGCAATACCACAATATGTTTCACCACCGCTATCTAATTTGTCATTTACATAACCACCTTCTGTTTCAAGTGTCTTACTTATAATAGCTTCTTTTGTTATCATATTCTTTTTCAGAATAGATAACCCTTAGTGCTTATTGCCTACATAATAGCTGAATGAAGAACGTTTATGATATTGGTGATATGCAGCATTTGCAAATGCAAGTGACATAACACAGTCATCATGCGCACCGTGCATACCTCGATATACAACACTTCTATTCTTCTTACTGAACTCGATACCAAAGGTTTTAAGTTCATTCAATAATGATTCTGAATTGATTATCTTGATTGCTTCTGTTTCAAAATCAACTATCAGTGATTCAATTATTTGCTGCTTATTTTTATTCAAAGTATAGAATGAAGAAAGTTTACCATTATATTTTTCTTTAAGTGAATCAAAGAAGAAATCACCAATACTGTTAGTCTCAACCCAAGTATCAACAGGATTCCATTTCATTAATTGCGCTGCAACTGCTTTAGTAATTGCGTTATAATCCATCTTATTCCATCTGCCTTGATATACTAATTGATGTGTGTTCAAATCCATAATAGAAAGTACAGTGTAATCTTCAGCCCTACCAATATCCAACCCTGCTACATACTTGCCTGAATAAGTTATAAGGTTGGAATCTAATTTACATTTTTCAATATTCTTAAAAACACTACCTTCACCATCATCTAAAAATTCTGCTTCGTATTCTTGCTTATAAATGTTTGCAGGTGTAGTTCTTTTATATTCTTCCAATTCTTCAGGGGTAACTAATGGATTGGTAATTGTTCCCATAACAAACGACTTATATTTAGTTTGTTCAGGGTTATTGCCATCTTTAAATATCTTATAGTACCAACTGTTTTTACCTAATGGTGTAGAACATAATACCACCTGTTTTGCTAATAAGAATATAGGTCTTAATACTTTGTTCCAAGCATCATCACTTATTAATGCTGCTTCATCAACAACACCAAAATCATAACCCCTGCCACGCAAATTTTCAACAGCACCTTCACCTGCTGATACAAATTCAATATAACTGTTATTAGTAAAGGTAATCTTCAAATCACTTTTGTTTATACCATTCTTTTTAAGAAAGGGAAACTTATCAGTGATTGCACTACATACCAATTCAAAGAAAAGTTTAGCTGATTTATATGCAGGTGTAATATATCCAACTTTTATATTATTATTTGATAAAGCCCAATATAAAGCCTGATTAGTGGCAAAATAAGACTTACCAAAACGCCTACCACAATTCAATATTATAAACTTGGTATCAGGATTAAGAAGCAGATATTGATGAATTTTCCTTTGTCCTTCGTGTGGTGTATATAACTGTACCTGTTGTACACTTCGGTTTACCTTCTTCTGAATAGTGTCTTTCCTGTATTTAAGTATATCCTTCCTATTGTGTTTGTTATCAGTGATTGGGGTTGGTAATTTATCTGCTTCTGTTATTCGTTTTGGTCTGCCTGTTCTTCTGTGTTTTAAAGGTGATTCCATTATTCAGCAGCATCTTCTTCATTATTAACTGTAAATCCACCAAAGTTTACCTGTATAACAGAATCCGCTTTTACATTAGCTTCAACCTTTTCAGTGTATAAGCCACCAAGTTTATTTATAATATCAGTGGCTTTAAGAGCGTTTGATAAATCACCTCTTTGAAGTGCAGCACAAGCGATATTCATTAATCGGGTAATCTGATTGTTTGCCAACTTTGCAAACTCTTTTTCCATATTTGCATCAAATATTTCATAAGCCTTTTTTATATAGTAATCAATATTCTGTTCGGAACAATCCCATTTTTCACTGAATGTTTTCTTTATATCGGCTGTTGTGTTCATTTCAACTAAAGCCTTATAAACTTCATATATACGTTGTTTACCTATATTCTTTGGTAACTTTCCTTGTTTTGCCATATCTATATCTTTTTGAAAAAGATAAATGACACAAAACTTATAATAGTCTCATGTGTACCCGAACCTTAATTGATTATCAGATAGTTATAATTAAGTGGTCGCATATTAAAGCGCAATATATTTTTGATTTTAATATATGGCTAAAATTTAATGTGAAATATTTGGGGTTAATATTTGGATTCTATTATTGGAAAAGGAAATGTGAAGAAGAAACAGGAAAAATGGTGGGGAAAAATATTTTGGGGGTGTCCGTAGATGTAAAAACACTATTTTTTGATATAATTTTAAGTATTTCAATATGTTTTTTTCAGTAAATCAGGCTATTTTTATTGTAATCGAATCTGTTTCTTAGTTCTAATTCAGACATAAAAAATACATCTTATATAGTATCAATCTATCATTCAATTAATTATAGAACTGATAATCAAAACTATATAAGATGTAATAAGTTTACAAATACCAATTTTAAATTAGTTGCATTTACAACCTTTTTAAATTCTTAGAAAATAAACTTTAGGCTCTTTTAAATGTGAACCATCTGTGTGAAGCTTCATCATTTAGTGTCAATATTCCATTTTCATATTTATAGGTGCATAAAAACATGTATTCTAATGTATGTGAATACATATAACCATCATCTTTAAGGGATGATAAAAAATAATCAATACAGTATATATTATGTGTTTTATCGGCACTTACCCTTTTGAACTTAACTGTATAAGTTGCTTCTACTCTATTTAACTTATAATTATAATTTGGAATATGATATGTACCATTAAACCAATCATCACTATATGACGTTGTTCCATTATCCCAATAGTAAACAGTACCATCACTTTTAAATTCTAATATGTCATCTTTTCTTACTCTGATACTCTTATCGTTACTTGTATTTACATTATATAAATAAGCCAAATCATCATCAGGGTCTTTCCCACCGTAATATATTGGCTTCCATTTACCTGTAAGGAATTTAATTTGTTCTTCAACGCTATCTTCAGGGAATTCATATTTGAATTTACCACTATACTTATATTCTTTGCCATTTAAATTTAGATTGATAGTGAAATAACTGTCATCACTTGCGAAACTCCACCAATCAGCATCAGCAGGTGCATCAAACGTTTCAGAAGATACAATTACATCATCATTCTTCAAATTAACGGTAATACTTGCATCAAAGGCTTCACTTTTCACGCAATACTTCAAGAACCTATACACCTTATCAGCTTCCTTCGTATCACGTATATCTGCAACACTGTTAATGATTATTTCAACATTATCATTAAACTTCAATCTCATACTTGCATACCTTTCCTCTGTTAATAGTCGGGTTTCGGATTGAAACTCAATAAAGCAATCGGTACACTTTAACTTTGGATTATCAAAGTTTACTTCATTATCGGTTATCGCACCTGTTAAAGAAGGAACTAATGGATTTGAACCATTATCATCACCTGTGTTATCATCCTTTGAACAGGACACACACAATAACAGCATCACAAATAATAAATTGGTAATCTTTTTCATTATGAATTTTGTTTTTGGTTGTTAATAATCAGTCTTTTAATACTATTATATAGATTTATAAGGGGTTGAGTTATACAATTATGTTTTTCTTTGATTATAAATATGGTGTGTGTATTATCATGTAAATTCAATTCGTGAAGGTCATTATTATTAAATAATATGAAAAGTATATCTGTATCTTCTTTAACTTCTGCACATTTAATAGAAGATAATGGTATGGCAAACAAATCTTTATCTCTTTCAAATCGTAATGATACAGTATCACAATATAGATTCAGCCTTTCAAAGAAAGGTTTTATTATTTCATATTTCTGTTGGCTACTTTGTTTAATTGAATTTAAACGTGATATTAATTCCGATACTTCGCCAACAGCCTGTTTAGATTCGATTCTTAATGATTTAAGTTCATCCATACAATTTACTGAATCAGATTTTTAATTTCCCCCCTTTCAGTAAATAAAAGAGGTACGAACCGTACTTATCTGATTCTGAAGGTATGGTGGTGCCGACCTAACAAAACAGAGTAAGTAAGCCCGTACCATATCAGCACAGGCGTTACATACTCATCTTGTTTTGTTATTCTTTGAAGCACCACCTTTTCAGAATCAAGACGTTACGAAACGCTGCAATAAATTACATTTCATTTGAAAATTGGATTTCTCCCCAATTTCAAGTACAAAGATAGGGATTTTTCAACTAAATACCCTTTTTCTTTTTACCTTTTTTTAATGAAATGTTTGGTTCAGGTTGTTCTTCAACAGTGGATTCTTCAGTTGGTTCAATTGGTTCAGAATTGGTAACAGGTTCTTCCATATCATTAACTTCTTCTTCGGGGTGTTCCTGCAACCACTTCTTTAATAATCGCACACGTGTTAATAAGCAGGATGCACACGTTGATTGTATTTCGTTCTTATTATAAGCTTCATTATATAATTCGTATATTTTTGAACTTGAATATCTGTGTGTCTTATCTACATATTCAACTAATTCTTTTATTCTTTCTTTTAAATTCTCCATTTTATAATCATTTTTCAATTTTATTCTTATTCTCCCAATACAAGCAAAGCCAAATGGCAAAGGCAAATATTACACCTGCTATACCATACTGTAAACTATTTAATAATATTGCCACCGTTACCTGTAATACCCATATTAGATGAAATGTGAAACAGGGCAAACAAGTAAAGGGCTTGAAATTCAACCATTCGTATTTATCGGCTAATCTATATTTACTTTCTGTTGCCAAATAACCAAAATACATACCTGTTGCATTTATAGCCATTAGTAATATCACATATAATATAATCATATTCTGTTTTTAATTATAGATTAATCTTTTCCTTTTTGATATAAGTTCCTGATTATCTTGTATATCACGTTTGATGGTACTGATAGTTTGACTTATATACTTAATTGATAGATTAGTAATATCAGATAGCTTCTTATATGATATGTGTGGTTTCAGGAACATATACATTCTAAATAATTCAAACTCCTGCACGGTGTACTTTTCTGTAATATATTGGAAAGTTTCAGTTAATAGTTCATCAGTCTTGTTTAGTTTCTCTAATTCACGTTCCTTATCATCATTATCTTCAATTGGTATTATATCTAAGGTATTGAAACTATCCTCATGTTCTTTATCAATTAAGTTCAGATATATATGGTTCTGTTTCTTCTTTTCTTCCTTAATATTGTTTTGGAAGTAATTAGTGAAATAAGCCCTGCTGAAATAAGATTTATAATCTTCAATATTACCCTGCTGTTGCTGTTTCTTATATAGTTTAAAGAAGGTATCAATTAATACATCCTCATTAAGTGTTTGTTTTCTTGTCTGTTCAGCAACCAATAGGTTATATTGGTTGCCGAACCATTCTTTAAATTCATCAGCTTTTAATTGATTTTCAGGTGTTACTTCTTTGATAGTGTTCTTTGTTATGTATTTTTTTCCTGTGTTCTGTTTCAGGCTATTACCAAGTATCATTATTCATATCAATTAATATCTTATTAAGGTTGCCTTATCGGAAGGTAAATCATAATATATTTTGATTTTTTTCCCTGTATCTTCTAATGTTGTTTTCTTTAATTCTTTTCTTTTAATTTCTAATTCAGAAAAATCTATTTTCTTCAAATCCCAAATCAAGAAAATATCATTTTTAAAAAAATTAATATATAATGGTCTGTGATTTTTTCTTTTCAATAGTGCATCTAATTTATAAGTTTCAAGCATCCAAGTAGTAATTTCTTTCTTTGGGTCAATCAAATAATATTCACGTTCTTTGATTTCAGCAACATAAGGTACTTCTCTATTATTTATGGTTGTTGCCGTGAAATATATATCAACAGGATTTTTTGTTTCAGTTGGATATATATATTCAGGATTATTTATATGGAGATAACTTTTCAATAAATAATTAGTTACAATTTCTCTTCCTCTAAGTTCTTGTTTATCGTATCTTGTCATTTCAATTTATATTTTAATCTATATTATTCTATTGTCATAATTACCCCTGCTTCTTTCTTGGTGGTAACTTCTTCACCTATATACAGGGGGATGAAATTCTTTGTATCATCATCATTCAAATACCCTTCTTTCTGCATAAGGTCTGCTAAAACTTGCACTATATTCACAAAGTCCCATTTTCTTTTACTGTCTCGATAGAAGTAGAATGAAACTTTTAATGGAAGGGGTTTATTCTGAATCATTTCTTGCCATGTGGGTAACTGTTCCTTCAATCGTGGGGTTGCCCATCTTTCGTAATATTGAACTAATTTTGATGATATTACCCTTTTGGATTTTGTTATTATTTTACTGTTCTTTTTAGAAGGTACGTTTTGACCTATTAGTTCTATTTGTTGTTTCATCATTTTTTCATATAATATATAGTTTAGGTTATTGAAAGTCAACATATAAAGACTATTATTGCCATTATAATTATCATCAAACAGGCTTCGGTGAAAGTTAAATCATTTTTATTATCCTGTTTCTTTGTCTTTGTTTCGGAACAATCATTCAAGAACTCCTCATAAGCATTAATAAATTGTTGTTCTTTGTTTTTCATATCTTTTTCCTTTTATTATAAATATCAAGAACTTTTCAAAAATTCGATTTTAGACAATTTTTTTTCAATAAAGCACAAAAAAAAGGAGATACTAATTAAAGTATCTCCCTAAAATGAATTCAGAGTTATTTCGTCAAAAAGAACACAACAAGTTATTTAATAACTAATTGTATCGAATCCAATTTATTAGCAATATCTTTTAAAGCAAACTTTAAAGTTTCAATTTCTTCTTCTGTGAACTTGCAAGGTTTATTATGTATAACAGTTCCATCAATTTTTTGATAGAGCCAAACCCGTGATTTTTTGAAATATGTTTTTGCAATATATGAAAGTGAAATAATCTCTGCAACTTCTTTGAGTTGTTCTCTTAGATTTATCTCACATTTGATTGATTCTACTTCAATCTTACTTTCATCAATACCTGTTTGAATGAACTGTTTGATTATCAATCTTTGTTCATCAGTCAAATCTAACTTTCTTAATTCGGTTATTAGATTTTCAAGTTCAATTCGTTCTTTGGGTTCTTGTGTTCCCATTAACGGTTTCATCTTCCCTAATATATTATCAAAACTATTCATGTATATATGGTTTAAAGCTCCCCCCGAAGGGGGAACTTAGTTAATTACTTTCTTTTCTTAATTTCAGAAGAACAATCAAATCATCTAACATCATATTAATCTGTATTTCCTGTTCTTCTTGTGTTGCTCCGATTAAATCGCACAGGCTTAAATAATCGGTTAGGTTTTGTTTTACCTTTTCAATCTTTTTTTCTACTGCTTCATTCATTTTTTGTTTTTAGTTATTAATAATGTTATGTCTTTTTGACCTTACAAAGATAAGGATTTTATTTTGTTTATCAAATGATAAACAAAGTATTTTCAGAAAAAGATGAAAAAAATAAGCACCACTACCTTCACAGGTAATAGTGCTTCAAATAACAATTAAAAAATGTTATGAATTATATTACTTGGTAATTACCACATAACTTGCCGATTGCTGAAATATATTTTCATCAACATCAGGAACTTGATTCACCGTAATAGAATCAATATACTTGTTATTAGGTAACGGCATATTGTTTGCTCTCAACCATTCCAACACAACAAACAAATACTTTCCAAATGCACCACATTCAACCATATAAGTATGTTCATCAGTCCATTTTGTTATGTTTACATTTTTAACAAAGTCTTGAACCTGTGACATTATAATTTCTTCAGGTCTTGTTAGTGATATTGTGTTATCAGGATTCTTCTTTATTAGAATTGTTTCTATTTCACCATCACATTTAGTTTCAAATTCAGAAGGAAGATTGTTAATCACTTCTGTATCTGCATACAGTTCAATATTTTCAAAAATTCCAAGTCCCAAACCAATTATATCAAAACGAGTTCTGTTAAATACTTGTTTTACTTCTTCAATAGAATTTACTTTAATCATTTCTTTTTTGTTTAAATTGTTAAAACTTTTATCATTCTCGTTGCAGTTATGGTTGCCACCGTTCATTAATTCTTTCATCTTGTTTGTTATTTAATAGTTAATTAATATGCTGTATATCTTCTGTTTAAATTCTGTTTCTTCTGCTGAAATATCCTATCCTGTTTACAAGTAAACCGCTTTTGGGTTGCTTCAGGAATTGGAGTTTCAACCCGTTCTGCATCAACTTCAATTACGTTGCTATCAGTCCTTTTATCCTGTACAGACACTTTTTCCTGCTGAAGTTCTTGCTGCTTTCTTTTCCATTCCTTGTTAAATTTCAATTGTTCTTTATATCGGGTTTTATCAAATGGTTTCCTGAACCAATCTTTATCAAGTTTTGCAACAATCTTCTCATCCAAATAAGAATTAGATAATATGTAAGATATTAGACAATATATCTTTTTCATCATTTTTATATCTGTTACTGTTTTCACTTTAGCGATTGCAACACCATCAACAGAATTTACTTCTTCACTGTTAACGGCTGCTTCAGTTACGATATTAATTACCTTCTGCACATCCTTAGTAATTTCGGATTTTGATTCAAGTTCCCAATTTGAAGGGAAATCTTCAGGAGAAATAAAATCTTTTGATATTAAATAAGATAGAGCTTTCTTAATACTTCTAACTTGCAACTTATACTGTTGTGCAATTTCCTTCAGGCTTGGAACTGATTCAGTTGGTTTGCGCTTCTTAGATAGTTCTTTAGTTAACACACAATAGACTTTAGCACAACTTGCAGTGTTTTCGTCTAAGATTTCAATCACGTTTTCGGGTTTGAATGTAGTTTTCATTTTAATTTATTTTTTAATGATTAGTAATCAAATTCTGTTTTTATCTTTCGGTACTGCAAAGATTGGGCTTTTATGTGGGGACACAAAAACGGGGATTTACCACAAATTATTATTTGCAGTAAATCAACGTTTTATAAAAATAAAGGGGATTTGTGAAGGGGATTTTTAGGGGATAAATCTATTTTCGGGGGATTTCATTTAAAATTCTGTGTTTATCCAACAGTTCTTGTTTGGTGTCTTGGTACTTGTTTAATCGGCAGTCTTTGGGTGTTTCACGTTTCCAATAACCACATAATAAACGCATACATTCGCTAAAGGTATTACAGTTGGTGATAACTTTAGCATCATATATAATGGCACATATACCACCTAATCTGTTTTGCCTGCATAACTTCTTATCTCCTATATTGAAGATATTATAAAGTTCATTCAGATAATCATAAAGGTAACGTTCATTATCACGGTTAAATTTGAAATATCCTTCAAGAATTGTTTCATTAGCTTCAAAAGAAAATTGTGTAGTTATAACTTCGTCAGATTTGATTTTTTCATCTAATGTTTCCATTATTGTCTTTAGATATTGATAAAAAGAAGTTTCATAATCATACTCATATCTAAATCCTAATAACAAAGTCATTTTTCCAATTATATCAACGATTTCATCAATTGATTTTTTTGCTTTATAATATAAATTAATATATGCTTCTTCTATTTTTAATTTGTCAAGATTAGAAAATGGTGCACAAATTTCACTTGTAAATTCCCTTAAAATATTGTTACAGTGCTTTGTTGCTCTTAATTTATCTGATTGAAACATATATGATTCTATTTCAATTAATAAGTAATTAAAATGCAAATATATATTATTACAAAACGGTGAATATCTATCACAAATTCTTATATAATTATCTTCTGCATCATCACGATTTAAGAACATAAAGCAGAAGCGCAAATATTCAATTATTTTTTTTATTTCTTCTGATAGAATACAATCACGTAAGATAGTTATGGAACAGCTATCCTCAACTTCAACCTCTATTGTAAAATCTTTATTCCTACTATAAGAATTATATAATGGTGCTATCCTTAGATATTTCGATTTTACAAAGAATTCTAACAAGTCAGCCTTATAGTTACATTCTAAGTCTTTATCTTTTTGAGTAATAGTAAAATTATATGGATAATGATATTTAGATGAAAAGTAATTTTCTTCCGATTCTTCATTATCAAACTTATAAGATATTTTATATGCTATATTCATATTGTATTAATTTGTAACACAAATATAATCAAAACCGTTGAAACAAACACTTTAGTTCTTTCTTTAATTCATCAGCCCAATTCAATTTTGTATTGCAAATCCTATCCCTATCTTTTCCATGTATCACCACATTCAATACCACCTTTTTTATCCTCACTTCATAATCTTCAGTCAGCAGGAATAGAACATAATGATTAAAAGTATATTCCTTGCTCTCTATCCGTTCAAACTTGGCGATATATACGGTGTTGGTGTCGTATCTATTATCCGAAATAAAATTTCCAATCAGGGAATAGCCACCCTTCTTAGTATCATCCACTCCTGTTATATGCTTCACCCAAACCAAAGTATCAATTGAAGAAGCAAGATGCAGGGTTCTTGCTTCAGTTACAATCAAACCCTGCATATCAGACTTATTTATATACTTCATATCAATTTAGGTATTCAGTGTCAACTTCAGGTTCTTGGTCTTTCAAATAATTCATCACATATTCATATATTAGATACTGTTTCATTTCTTCAATCTCTCTATTGATAACAGGAATGATTGCTTTGCCGTATTGTTTCAAATATGTTGGAATTATTTCATTTTTATAATGTTCTTCCACAATAAGGTTTAATTCCTGCACCCTTTCACTCTTAATTATTATATCCATCTTGTTAATTTATTTATAAGGTTATACAATCTTCAAATACAACCTGTTTTAAGGCTGTATTTGAACTTTATTTTAAAACTATATAGTTTGGATTTATTCTATTGGTAAGTTACTTACAGTGCAAATATACGACCTGTGCAACCAACTTACCACTTTAAATAACTAACAAATGTTAATAAAATTACTACTCCTTAGTGTTTATATTTGTTAACTCAAAACAACCTGTAAGATACGCCCAAACCAACATATATATCAGGTTTCTTGTTGAAGCATCCATATCCAACCCCTGCCTGAAGCCCTATATTAAAACGTTTCTTTTTGGTAATTATATTGGTAATGGTTGTATAGGTGTGAATCGGATATACTTGGATTGTATCAAGGCTTGCCCGATAGCCTGATATAACAGCCCTGTATGTGCTATCTTGGTAAATCTTTGTTTCAATTGGAATCTGTACAGGAACTAATACGGAATCCGTATTATACAAGGTGTCTGTTATTACTTGGGTTATAAACCTGTTATTCAATACAGGTTTAGTAACAGTTACAGTATCAATCTTGGTAATGGTTATAGTATCGGTTTTAAGGCTGTTTTCAGTACTGTTTCGGTTGGAATGATAAAAGTATTGGAATGTTATTGATAAAGCCAACAACAGGCTTAAAACAGCAATTACAAGGTTCTTATTCATTAGTTCATCAGCAGTTTATTTTTTATTAGTTCATAACTGATTGGATAATTATTTTTCAATATCCCAACCTGTTCAAGATAATATTCTTTATCAATAGTTCCTTTGGAATATAACTTGTTTAGTTGGTTTACATAACCTTCTTCTGTTGTTATATCAAAGTGTTCTTCAGTACCACTTTGAACAGTACCGTTTTTGTCAGTACCATTTTCAACAGGGTTGGTTTCAGTACCACTTTGTGTATCTTGTTTTAAAATGGTACTGTTTTCAATAGTACCATTTTCATCAGCACTTTTCAAAATGGTACTATTGTTGGCAGTACCATTTTTATAATACTTATTGAATGATTCCTTTGGGTATATCTTGAAAAATTCTGTTACACTTCTTTTTGAAGTATGTGCTTCTTTGGATAATACTTCTGTTGTTAACTTGATGTTGTTTTTTATTAATTGGTTAACAGCTTGCTTGATGTTATTTAATGTACTTTGTTTCATACTTGTTTGTTTATTATATTATTATTTATTTTAAGGCTTTTACAGCCCTGTTTATTCCAATTGGAACAATCTATTGTTTTAGTGTAAATCGTTTAAGGGAAAGCCTTAAAACAGTGTTAAATTTCATTCTAATTGGAATTGAAAACAGTTATAATAACTGTTTCCAAATTCCTTTGTTATATTTAGTAATGAATTGGAATATACTAAAGGTAATTTGCTTTACCGTTCAGTTCTAATACTTGATAGCTTTTTAATTTATTATTGATAATAGTTCTGTTTATTGCCTTATAGTAAAAATCCTTATCAATCAATTTTTGTAATAATAAGTATTTGATGAAGGGGAATAATTCTCCTTCATCAATAGATTCCAAATAGGTTAATTTTTCTGATAAATCATTTTTACTATTATATGTTATATATAAGTTATTTAAATTTTCTTTATTATTTAAATTTTCTTCATTATCTAAATTAATACTATCTATATTAGTGTTCACTTTTTGCGGTTTTTGATGTTCACTTTTTGCGGTATCTGTTGCGGTTTCCTTTGCGGTCTTTGTTGCGGTTTCCTTTGCGGTCTTATAGCTTGGAACATAATCACTATTTTTATACTTCAAAGTTGTAATCTTATTATCGGGATTCTTAGTATCTTCAAGTGAGATATTTTCATATTCCAATATTTTATCAAAATTCAATTTATAGTAATTGGCTATCTTCTTGCATTTATTACCACTACATTTAACATCAACTATACCATTAGTATATAATGTATCAATAGTAACAATTACCAAGTTCTTTGAAAGGTTTGATTCGGCTTGAAGGTCTGAATTTGAGCGAAAGAAATATCCGTCCTCATTAGCATAACATGAAGATAATTGAATTAATGTGAATAGCATACTTCGGCAATTGTTATCCAATAGCATCATTAATTTAGTTGGTACGGCTGTAAATTGATAAGAAATTTTAGCTGTTGATTCAACAGCAGTTGTTTTTGTGTTATCCATAATTTTTTTTGATTTTATTTTTTATTATCCTGTGCATTATCCAATTTTAGATAATTGAAGATGCAGGTGAATTGGATAACACAACTAAAGGATTCACCTGCACCATTAATTCAATAACACTTTATTGAACTTCAACTATCAAGGTCAAAGGCTTGCAACTCCTTAACCTTTATATAAATAAATATCTGATTAGCTTCAAAAGTAAATAAATATGTGAAAATAAATCATCTATTTTAGCAAATATACGACTTAGGAAACAAACTTACCACTTTTTCAGTACCAATTTTATAACAAATTATTCCTTGAATAATATTCAAATAAATCTATATTTAGACTTATCTGATACTGATTATAAGGTTCAATAACGTATTCCGAAGGTAGAATATTCTTTTCTTTCAAATATTCTATTATCATTACATAATCATTAACACAATACTTTCCTTCGTATTGTCTGTATATGTTTATAAAATTATCAACTAAATTCTTTATCATTTTCAATCACATTTTACCCTGAATTGGCAATCTAAGTTCTTACAGCAATAGCCCTGCAACTTATTAATTTCCAATTTATTATTCATTATTTGAGTTTGAAGATTTACGATTATTCCCCTTAGATTATCCAATTCTTTCATAAAGTCGTTTATCTCCTTCTGTTTGGAATCCAACTTACCTTCCAAAACTGTTATTTGACTTAAACACCATTCAACCCTTGATTTATACAAATCATCAGTGTTGGAATCAATTTCTATCAATTCCTTTCTAACATTAATATCCCTTTCATCCTGAATCTTTGCATCTTCTTTGCGTTTAGTCCACCATTCTTTAATCAGTGGAAATAGCCATTTGTTTGCTGCAAACCAAGCAATAACAGAAGATACACCTGTTACCAAGTAGGCTAATATTGTTCCAATCGTTACTTCCATCATTTCTTACATGTATTACAAGTTTTATTTTTATGTTTGAAAAATATTCCTGATTCAAACTTTTTGGTTGCACTACCTTCACTATATGTATTTTTGCACGCACATTCATCTGAAGGCATCCAAAGCGGATAACTTAACCTGCACCTGCATAAGTAATCAATCAGTTGTGAAGCCAATACTTCAGCATCATTTTTCAGCCAACTTCTTAATTGGGCTATATCCTTTATATCAACTGATTTGGAATTTTCACTTTCACGCACGGTTACACCCTTATTCAATACAGTAGCCCATTTGAACGGTAATCCCTGATACACTGTATAGAATGAAAGTACAGGTGCAATCTTAACTATTAAATCACCATTTTCAGGGGTTAAGGTATTGGTGCTGATTTGATGTTTCAGTTCTTCAGATAAAGCTGTTCCAATTATAGGTTCAATATATAATTCCTGTGCAATTGAAAGATATGGAATAAATTCAGTAATAACCGTATTATCTGTTACAGGGGAATGAAGTTTAAATAACGCTTCATTAATCAAAACAATTGGTTGATATGTGTTCTTTGCCATTAGTTTACAGTGTTTATTTCATTATTATTTTCTTCAGTTTCAGGTGTAGCAGCTTCAGCGATTTTACCAATTACATCTAATTCTTTAATTTTCAATTTACCTGTATATCCGTTCATTATCACAAATTGATTTAAACAGTCTAATATATTTCTTCTAAGCTGTTGGATAACCGTATAATTATATAAAATATAGGCATTAGTAATTTCGTTTGCGTTCCCTGATAAATTACCTGAACCTGATATACCTGCAAGTGTCGGGCTTGTTAATCGGTGTGCAGATATAATTTTCTGAAATATTACATCATTCACATTATTATATAAATCAGCATTTTGACTTGCAGAAAATGAAGTAACAACAGGCTTTATTTCTTGTGATTCACCCCAAAGAACCATAAATGAATTTGCACCTTCAGACCCACAGAAGTTACGTTCCATATCTGCCTGAAATGCTTCTTTTTCTTCGTCTGAAGGGTTTGCAGGCATGGTAATAATCGTTGAAGGGGTAAACCCATTATTAATACTGTTACGGTAAAATTTGGCTAATAAACCATCAGCTTCAACATAATCAATTGCTGAATAATATGAAGGTATTGGGTAATAATCCAATCCACTTGTATAATCTTTATAGTAGTACAGGTATCTTTCACCTTTGATTGGTTGTTCAGTTCCCCAAGCCTTAACACCTACGGGTGCTGTTCTTCCTGCTGTTTTCGTCCAATCGTTTGAAATATAATAGTTTAATATAATTCCAAATTCATTAAAATCACCACATCTTACTTTTGAAAAATCTGTATGATATAATGAAAAAGATGTTCCGTCCTGATTGGTTATTACTTGAAAACAGAAGCCACCAAACATTACATAATCTTTGGTAATTTTTTCTATAAATGAATCCCATGTATCGGTTTGATTTGGTGTACCAAAGTAAAATTCAGAATCATCAATACCATCACCCAATATATAAGTAACCTTGTTATCTAAGATAGCCTTATTAACTGCTGATTGGTTATTAAGGTTGATTATTCGTTGTGGAAAATCGTTATTGTCACCGTAATTAATCCAATTTTTATACTTTCTGAAATTGGGAAATGTTGGCGTTTGACTATTTAGATTTATATTGGTATAGCTAAGTTTTATTTCTTTCTTTGTTCCCATTTATTTCTTTTTAGAAAAAGATAAAAACAGGCAAAAAGAAAGGTGGTAAGTTTCAATCCCTTACCACCTTATATTAATCCATTATTCCAATAACATTATATCCTTTGTTTCGCCAAACAGTAACAGGTTCATCATAACCATTAGTTGTATATAATCTGATATACTTTGTTCCTGTTGTTAATGTTTCAGAATGATTGGCACTCCACAACATACTTTCAATATCCCAAGTAGTACAGTTTTCCAAATTGAAATAATCAGCAGAACTTTTACCTAAATTAGATATATAAAGTTTTTTCAACAGGTTAAAGGTTGCAGGGCTTGCAAATAACCTTGTTGTACTATTTATATCGGTTACTGAACTTAAATCCAACCCATATACTGCTTCTAATTTAGAATTCTGTCTGAACATATTAGACATAAATTTGCAATTAGATGTATCTAATTGGGGAACAGAAACCAATTCATAACAACCACTGAACATATTTCTTGAATCAGTTAATGTGGAACACACATTATTAGTATCTTCAGCAACATTAGTAAGATAGGGTTCATTAACGAACATACCACCTAAGAAGCTAAGATTGCTTACTAATGGCTTATCACCCCAACTTACCAATTCTTTTATATAAGAATAAGCAGAAGATTGATTTGCAATACATATATCTTCTTTATCAGTGGTTATTTGAACCAATATTTCCGTATTTCCCAAGTAGTTAAAGGATTTAGTTATAACACCGCTATTATATTGCGTAACAGTTCCACCCCAATTAACAGTAATGGTTTCTCCACTTCTTATATAAATTGGAAGTGTGGAAGTAAAATCACCTGCTTTAGCAAGTATCTTAAAAATCAGACCTTCACCAATTGGCAAAGGTTCTGAATTATTAGATAAAAACTTTTTCTTAATTATTTCCATACTCTATATATGCAGCATACCATTTATTATTATTGTAAGTAAATATAAATTCCATTTCAACGCCATCTTTAAATTCACTTGGTGCAGATTTCCAAATCAAAGAAGAAGGAAACGTAACAGTGTAATTTGAATTGGCTGTAAACGACAAATCAATTACCGTATATTTATTTACTGTTGGTAATGTAATTGTTGTATTTCTCGTTATCACTGAATGTTGTATTCTATCAGAACTTAATGCTAATGTACCTGTATTTGAAACTGTTTGTTCAATTAAAGTATATTCAATCATATTCTGAATATTGGTAATTGAAGTTCTAATATCAGAATCATCATAATTGGTTAAACCTTCCAATTTGGTTTTCAAAGCAGTTGTAAAATCGTTTGTTGAAAGTCCTTTACCTGTAATCTTATCAACTTTGCCTGATACTTTGGAATCTGTTTCAGATTTAGTGTAATAGTTTGATAAATCCACTTCACCACCTGCAACAGCTTCATCAATCTTAGCATCAACTTCAGACTTGGTATAAGTGTTTCCAATCAGGCTTCTTAATTCAGTATCATCATAATTGGATAATGAAGCAAGTTTACTTTTTTCAGCAGTCGTATAATCGTTTGTTGAAAGTCCTTTACCTGTAATCTTATCAACTTTGCCCGATACTTTAGAATCTGTTTCAGCCTTTGTATAGTAGTTAGTCAAATCAACTTCACCACCTGTATTACCTGAAAGTGCATCATAAACTTTTTTCAAAGTATTTATATTTTCACCTGCACCACCTAATATTTCATTCTTCAATTCAAGTAATAACCCTGCCAAAGTTTGATTATCCGTTATACCTGCTAAGAAGTCCTGAAGTTCTTTGAATGAATCAATAGCATCAGATATACCACCTGCGCTAAGGAAATTCTTTAAAGTAACAGCAATACTTCTAATTGAATTGTAATCATCACCAAGTTTATCTAATTCGGTTTTGATGTTTGAAAATGAAGTTGCACCTGAAGTTCCTGCCAATAGTGCAGCAAAATCTTCTTCAGCTTTAGTGGCACGTGCAACTTCAATAGTTAACTTGCCATCAATATTATCTTCTGCTGCCTGTGCTCTCTCGGCTTCTGCATTAATAGTATCATTATTGGCTTTTTCTGCGGCTTTGGCTCTGATTATTTCAGCATTCAAATCGTCTGAAATAACCTTTTCAGCAGCCTTTGCACGTGTAACTTCATTAGTAATTGAATCTGAATTGATTTTTTCCGCATCTTTGGCACGTATCACTTCATCATCAACCTTTTTATTGATTAGAGTTTCAGCAGTGGTAGCACGTGCCACTTCTGCTTCAATTGCTGTTTTATTTGTATTTATTTTAGAATCTAAAGTTGAAATAAATCCATCAAACTTATTTTCAATTCTTACTTCTTCAGCTTTAGAACGGGTAACTTCCGTTTCAATCTTTGTATTAAGTTCTGTTTCTGCTTCCTGTGCTCTACCAATTTCATCATTCAAAGAATTTCTAATAACATTTTCGGCAGCAACAGCACGTTCTTTTTCGGTTATAATTGCAGTAGCATTCACTTCTTCAGCAGCCTTTGCCCTCGATACTTCAGCAGTAATGGCATCAGCATTTGTTTTTTCAGCAGCAGTGGCACGTTCTGTTTCAGCTTCAACCAATTCTTCTGCCTTTATTTCAATTCTTGCTTCTTCTGCTTTGGCTCTGTCTGATTCTACTTTAACTTCGGTATCAATTTTGGTATTTAATACAGATTCAGCAGTGGTGGCACGTGTAATCTCCGCTTCAATCTTTGCATTAAGTTCCGCTTCTGCTGCCTGTGCTCTGTCTGATTCAGATTTTACTTCATCACCATTTGCATCAATTCTATCACTTAAATCTTGTTCAGCATTAGTGGCACGTTCTACTTCAGCAGCAATAGCATCAGCATTTGTTTTTTCAGCAGCTTTAGCACGCTCTGATTCTGCATTTACCAATTCTTCTACTTTTGTTTCAATACGTGTTTCTTCGCTTATGGCACGCTCTTTTTCAACAGTAACCAAAGTTTCAATCTTGGTATCTAAAGTGGCATCAGCAGCCTTATATGCAGTATCTAAAGCACTGATTGCATCTGTATTTGCCTGTTCCGCTTCAGTGGCACGTTCAACTTCAGCAGTTATTAAATCTACTGCTTTGGTTTCAATTCTTTCTTCTTCAGTCTTTGCACGGGTAATTTCACTTTCAATCTTTGTATCAAGTGCTGCTTCTGCTGCCTGTGCCCTGTCTGATTCAGATTTTACTTCTGAAGTAATCTTGGAATCCAAAATACTTTCGGCTTCAGTGGCACGTTCTGTTTCAGCTTCAATCAATTCCACTGCTTTGGTTTCAATTCTCGCTTCTTCTGCTTTAGCACGTTCTGATTCAGCAGTAACCAAAGTTTCAATCTTGGTATTTAATACAGATTCGGCTTCAGTGGCACGTTCTACTTCGGTATTAATATTGTCTTGTAATATAACATCAGCAGCTTTGTAAGCCGTATCAACAGCAGCAATAGCATCAGCATTTACTTTTTCTGCTGCTTTGGCACGTTCCGTTTCAGTATTGATTAAGGTAAGAAGGTTGGATATATCACCTGTGAAGTCATATTTACTTAATGAAACAATATAGTAAGTATCATCATTATTTTCAATTTTCAATTCATTCTTATCTGAATCAAGGGTAAAGGAAATCACCTTTACATCTGTTGTAATACCATTATAAATTACTGAAAGTAAATCGTTTATATTATCCTCTGTTGCCTGTACACCTTCAATCATACAATTCTTATAATTGAAATTTAAAACAGGCTGTTCACCCACTTCATTATCAAGTAAGAAGAATGAAATTGCAGAACCTTCTATTTCGTGTCTGATTGTTCCTACCTTATAACCGTAATATTTACCGTCAGGATATGAAAACAGGATATAATTTTCTTTGAAATTTATTTGAATCATCTGATTTATTTTATCAAAAGATAAATTGTCCCGATAAACAACAAAACCCACACTGCAAATTCAGTGTGGGTTCAAACATCAATAAAAACAACTTATAATGTGAATGTTACTTTAGTCGGATAGCCTGTTGTAACATCATAATTAACAACATCTTCGGATTCTGACAAACCTTTAATTGCTCGTTTGTGTGCTTCTGTCACCAAATAACATTTATCAGCATATCTTTGTACTGCTGCCAACATTTGTTTTGCAGTAGGAATATCAATTGAAAATTCCTTATCATTAACAACAAAGGTAATTTCTGTTTCACCAAGTAATAAGGCTGATTCAATTGAAGTGGATAATGCAGCACGGTTTTCTTTATTAAACCAAGCTGTTTTATCATTCAATATAAAACCATTTACATTTTCTGAAATGTCATAATCAGCCAATTTCTTCAATTTCACTTCTTTCAAAGTTTCGATTGGAAGATAAACAATATGATATTGTTTGGTTATGGTGTCGGCATCTTCCACATAAGATACTGTATAAGTTTGATAATCGGTATCAAATTCAACAGGTGAATCAATAAGTTCCTTAAATCCGTACTGTTTCATCAATTCAGGATTAGCTTTGAAGTTAAGGATTAATTCACCTTCTTCAGTGGTATATACATTCTTTGCATATTCAATTGTATTATCTTCTGTATTTAGTTTAACGTATATCATTTTCTTTTTTTATTATAGATAAATTATTTGTTTAGCAGTCTAATGTTTTTCAAATTACTTACTTCTGTAATGATAACATCATCATCAAAAGTAAACGTCTTATCATTTGAACCACCGATAAACCCACTGTTTACTTCATATATTATAGTTCCGTCCTTATGCAAGAACTTAACAGTTATATTGACGTTGATATTAGGTGTGAAGGTTATGTAACCTGCACTTTCACCTGTCAAATATTGAAGCCTTAAACTTGCTGCTTTGCTATTACTATCCAAATAATATGAATTATTTGAACCGAAAATTAATATCAGAGTTCTAAATATTGAATCCTTTGCCAAAGGTACTTCAGCAACAGATGTGCTTTCGTTAAATAATAATTTCTTACTCATATTTTATATAACCGCCATACCATTTATTTTGTATATTTACCCAAGTAAATATAAATTCATAAGTTGCACCTTCAACAAATTCAGTTGGTGCTTCTTTCCAAACCACACCATAAGGTAAAGTAATTGTACTACTTGTAACACCTTTAAATATCAAATGAAATTCCCTGTATGTATATCTTGTATAAGGTAGATTAATAGTTGTATTTCCTGTTATAGTCGTATATTGCATCATTACATCATCACGCATTTGCAAAGTACCTTCTTCATCAGCAGTTATTTCATATATAGCAATAAGGTGATTCATGTGTTTTCTGTCACTTGCTGCCATTACTCCTGCCGTTTCGGTGGTAGCAGGTTCAAGATAAACTGTCTTACTATTGTTACTATTTCCCCAATATTTAAGAAATATATTACTTCTAAATTCGGTATTAATTACACTAATATCAGTTATTACATTTTTTGTACTACCTGTTTGTCCTTCAGAATAAACGAAATTTTTATCATTACCCAACGTACTTATTTGAACAGTTGGAATCTTTTTGTTTAGTGTTGATTCCGCAGCCTTTGCACGTGTTACTTCTGCTTCAATAGCTGCTGTATTAGCAGCAATATCACCCTTAACAGTGGTATCATCATAATTTGATAGCGAAGCCAATTTTTCTTTTTCAGCAGTCGTGTAATCTTCTGTACTCAACTGTTTGCCATCTACCTTATCAACTTTTGTATCAATCTTGGTATTCAATTCACTTTCAGTATTAGTGGCACGTGTTACTTCAGCATCAATCTTGGTATCTAAAGTGGTATCAGCAGCCTTATATGCAGTGTCTAAAGCACTGATAGCATCAGCATTTACTTTTTCAGCAGCTTTTGCACGTGTAACTTCAGCTTCAATTGCTTCTGTATTAGATGCAATATCAGCCTTAACAGTTGTATCATCATAATTATGTAAAGATTCAAGTTTTGTTTTTTCTTCAGTTGTATAATCTTCAGTACTCAATTGTTTACCATCAACCTTATCAACCTTGTTATCTAATAGGGTATTTGTTTCAGGCTTGGTGTAATAGTTGCTTAAATCGACTGAACCACCGCTACCTTCATAACCTGCAAACAAAACAGATAACAAATCTTGGATATTGTCACGAGTAACAGGAACATCATTCACCTGTATATTGGAAAGTTGTTCTGTTACTATTTTATTGTAAAAGCGATTGTAAAATGAAACGGTTTCAGATTCATTTTCAACTGTATAGCTAATTTCATTCAAAGGGTATAAATCCGATTTATCATCAAATTTAAGCTCTGCATATTTACTTGTAGTGTTTATTTTCAACATCTTTATTTTTTGATAATAGATAAATTATTATTTAAGTGGTGTGGCAATCATTACCTGAATCATCTGATTGGATAGCAATACTCGCTTCACGGGTTAACTTATCGTATGTAATACGGCATACATAAGTATAATCAGTTTTATAATTATTCTTATTTGAAGTACAGGCTGCTTTTACAAATTTGGATTCTTCGCCTGAATACACTTCTTCGCCACCTACATTTATAAAGTTCTTACCATCCTGTTGCATTTCACCACCTTTATAAGCCTTAATCTCAAAGGTCATGTAACCAAGTTTCTTTTCTCCATACCAATTACAATAAACATCTACATATATCTTATCAGGAAGTTTAGGTAAGTTTTCTTCCGAACAAAGGGCTAACATATCAATAAATGTACATTCATTACCACTTTGTGTATTGTCACCACCATATATTAAATATTGGGTTACTGCTGTATTGGAATTACCTGCCATACTCCAACCAACAGCCAAACCATCAATTGAATTACCTGCTTCATCAACCAAGCCACTATTTACCAATTCTGTTGCCGTATCTAAGTCCCTACCATCTTCTTCAGTCCAAAAGTATCTGTATGTAAGAAAGTTGAAATCAGGAATTTTTATAATCTTTGCTGCTTCTTGTGTTACGGTAAATATAATTTTTTCATCACTTGAAGTATCGTGTGTTAAAGTAAATACAGCAGTTTTTTCTTCCTCAATATCTGATTCAGATACCCTTATTTCAAATGAATTGGTATTTGCCGTGTATGTGACAAAGTTAGAATGTGATATATTGGTTGATAGGGAATAAGTACCTGTACCACCTGCACACATTATTGATAACCTGATAGAACATCCTGCTGCCGAACAAATAACACCGTTTGAAGTGGGTGTAACTTGTTCACCTATAACATCCATTCCTGTTGACTGTAACACCAAATTCTGAACCTTTACATCAATTTCTTCCTGTGTATAAGTGTTTTTGAATTTGAATGTACCATTTCCATAATTGGTATTTCTGTCAAATTTTGCGATATTATCACCTGCACCACCTTCATTAAGATTGCAATTGGCTTTATCACTTGCCTGTATCATCTTCCAATCGTGTTGGCTATATATGGTAATATTCTTGGTTCTTACATTTCTTGTTAAAATAATAAGATTGGGTGTTGCAGTAATTGAACCTGTTATTTCAGGTCTGCATTCCATGTAATTCAGTTTCTTCACCACATTACCACCTTTCAATACAGAATCAGGGTTATATGTACCTTCTGATTCATATTTGGATGAATCAGGGTTTGATTTGCCTTGAAGTATCACGATTGCCTGTTTCTTTCCCGATATGGAACATAAATTACCATTAATATCAAGTGCTTCACCTTTATCAATAGTTTGTTTTACAGCATAAGTTGCTACCTGATAACCTGTGTTTTTATTTGAAGCATTCAATTCACAATAAATCGGTTCAAATACAGGTAAATATTGGAATTTAGCACCGCCACCATTAACCATATAATCAGGATTTACTTCAAATAATGGAAATTGGCTATTCTTGGATAAGGTAACAGAATAACCGATTGAAGAACCTTTTGAACCTGTTTCAGCAGTATAAACAAGTGGAACACCACCATCAGAACCATACACAAAATAACGCCCTTCATTAGTTCGGAATAGAACTAAGAACTTTCTTTTGTTGGTTTTAAGTATTTCAGCCTGTATTTCTGAATCAAACTTTGATATATAAGTTGTAAGTTCTTGTGAGTAGCCACCATTCGCAAACTTTTCAGTAAACTTGGATTCGTCAATTGTCTGTAATTCGTACCATTTGCCCTTAATGTATATGTTATCAATATATATTTCAGAATACAACTTATCATCCCTGAATTCATACACTTGGAAATCATCAATATTCAATACCCAAAGTGAATGAATTCCTGATATTGAATATTTGCAATCACCTGTAAGGTCTTTATTTAGTTTACAATCCATTTTCTTTTTTAAAAGAGATAAAAAAAGGTGATACAACCTAAGTCATATCACCTTATATAAACTATTTTCAATTCAATTAGTCAGTTACAGTAACAGTAGGTTGAAGTAATGCTCTTACCAATTCTTCATCTTTAACTAATTGTGCAACTTCTTGTTCAATACCTGCCATTACGATTGTAAAACCGTTTGCATCCGCTTCTGCTGCACCTGAAGCATAATTATCAGAACTTGCAACCATACCATTCAATCTGCCCAAGCAAACAACTTTATTATTATTGTCAACAACAAAGGCTGTATAACGTCCCAAGTCTAAGGCTTGCGTTTCTTTAAGAATATTGGTATCATATTCTGTCATTATGAAGGTTAAAGTGTGGGTTCTGTATTTATTACTGTTACCACCTGCTGTTAAATCGTCCGTCCACTGCGCTGTACCATCAGCAAATTCCATCTGATATACTTTTTGACCTGTGCCTAAAGTGATTGCTGAAATAACGCCGTCAGCATCTTGTTCATACTTATTGGCAACATCAAAATTTGCCAAATACAAACGTTTAACGCCTGCCACACGGTACATACAATCACGTGTTATATTATTTGATAATTTACAACTCATTTTATTTTGTGTTTTCTTCTTTATTATTTGAATAAAGGGGTATATTTCAACCCCTTATGTTAGATTTAAGCATATAATACCGCTTCACTTGGATAAGCGATTGCAACACCGACTTTTAATGCACCTTTAACCCATAATCTGTTTTCATTTGGTTTAGGGAATGTACCTAATTCGATATTTGCGAAATCTGATACCAAGTCAGTCAACATAATTAAGTTATCTACATTTGCAGCAACCATTTGACCGTTTGTAATACCAACAGCAGGTACAATTTCAACACCTAAGTAGCGGATAGTTCCACCATCAACTGTAAATGCAGCAGCAATTACTTGTGAATCCACATTTGCCAAAGCCATTTTCAACGCTCTGTAAGAGTTGTAAGAAACAAAGATTTTAATTGCATCTTCACCTTGTTGCAATACAGCTTCAGGAATTGCGATAAATACTTTTTCCAACTCATTAATAATATTTGCTTTGGTCAAAGTAGAACCTGAAACTTTAATTGAATCGGTTGCATCATTCAAGATTTTCACAAATCCATCAAATTCATTATCATTAGTTGCATCACCACCGAACAACATTCTTTCAATATCTGCATTCACTGATTTACCTACAATATCCAAACTTGCTTCACCAAGTGTTGCAGGTAATTCATCCACATTTGCACCTGCCTTCATCTTGTCAACCAACCAAGTTGATTCAAATTTTTCAATACAATCTTCTAATTGTATCTTATAATCGGTTACAGTAGCCAATTGTTCAGACAATTTCAAAGCTGCTGTTGGATTCCAACCACAATCGTGATTTGATTTTTGTAATACGTTTCCATCTAAATCTAACATATTTAGATAGGTGCTTTTCTTCACGTTAGGAAGAATTCTAACATAATTTCCTTCTACAATCTTTCCTGTAAATAAGGCTTTTGTGAACCATTCAGGTTGTCTGCTTGCTTGGTAACTAATACCTGTAATATCGTACATTTCTGCCATGTTCTATTTTGTGTTTTTCTTTTCTTATTTTTCAATAGATAAATCTATTTTTATTTGTTGCTCATTCTTAGCGTATAAGCAATCTTTTCTGCACGTGTCATTTTCTCAAATGGTTTTGCGGTTGCATTTAAGGCTGTTGGATTAATAGGGGAAACAGAAGGTGTTACTTTTTTCATTTCAGTAATTTCAGTGTCTTTTTCGGCAACACTACCTTCCAATTCGGCAATCTTGGCTTCAAGTTCAGCAACCTTTGCTTTTAATGCTTCGTTTTCAGCCATTACAGCATTAACATCCACTTCAGCAGGTACATCTTCCATATTTTCTTTATCCTTTTCATCTTCAACAGATTCATCTTCTTTCTTTTCTTCTTCATCTACTGAAGCCAATTGTGCAGGATTTTCATTTGGAACATCAACAGGTGCAGGAACGGCTTCAGCAGGTTCAGTTACAGCAACAGCAGAAGGTTTTACCTCAACAAATTGCCCTGCATCATCAATAACTAATGTATTTCCATCATAAAGTTTATGTTCACCTGAAGGTGCTTGTTCGTTATCAATAGTTGCAAAACCATCTTCATCAACCATTACTTCTTTACCATCATATAATTGGTAGATTCGTACATTTTCACCTGAATCAGTTGCATCAGTTCTTTCTACATCTTCAATATCCATTAGGAACTTGCCTATTTTACTTAAAAGGCTTGTTTTCTTGTGTTTTGTCATTTTATTTTTCTTTATTGTCTTATTTAGTTTTAATTCTTGATTGAAAAAACCTTCCAAACTGAATCCTTTTACCTTTCCTGCCATTACTTCATTTTCCCAATAACTTTTATCAGTGACTTTATAACTTGCCATCAGTGTACCTTTGGGTAAATCTTTGAAGCCTAAAGCATTTGATTTGTCATTATCAGGGTCGGTAACAATCCAAAGTTCAGTTAAATAATTACCTTTCAATTCGGATTCGTGTTGGTGTGTCGTGTGGTATAAAGCCAATCCTGCTTTCATCATCTTGTGGGAAATCTTTTCAATTTCAACTTCTGAAAATTGGATATAATAGGGTTGGTTCTCTTCGTCCAATCGGTATATCAGTTGATTTGGTTTCAAAACCACACCTGTAAGGATTTGCTTTTTAGTGTCTTTGTTCAATAGAACTGCCTGTTTTGATAATGCGACAAAATTTTCTTCAACAGCAGGTTCATCAACAAAGGAGATTGCATAAATTCCTGTTATGTCATTCAGGGATTCATCAATCTTACATTCATATATTGGAATTTTAGCCATTATCAATTTTTGATAATAGATAAATTGAAATAAAAAAAGGTGATACAGTTACCCATACCACCTTATTTATAAACTATTTTCAATTAATTGCTTGCACCTGCCAATTCACGTACTGAAGTCATTCGGCTTTGAACGTCCTGTATCTCTTTAACTGATACAGAAGGTTTGAAATCAATTGAATTAATTGCTTCCAATATCCTGTTATCATTTGCAGTGGCAGCACCAACAGTATCAAGATTTGCCAATTGCCCACCTGTTTCATATTGAACTTTGAAAGTCGGTGCAGGCGTGATTGAAGTATTGCCTTTCCTGTTGAAATAGGAAACAACATCATTAACCTGTATTTCTTTTCTTGTTGTATTGATATATTCAATCAACCCTAAGTTCTTTTGAGTTGAAACTCGATTCACAACATATTCGCCACCTTCAACTTCAATACCTGTATTTCCAACAGGAATACCACCGTCTTTATGTCGTTTACCATTCAATAAACCACCATCTTCAAGTTTGGCAATCTGTGATGTAATTATACCCGTTTGGATTGCACCCATACTACCCACCAAAGCAGCAGCCACAATATTTGCAGGGAATGGTACACCTGCAAGTGCCTGAAGAACACCTAAAGCAGCCTGTGCAATACCTGTAACAAGCGATTGAACCAAACTTGCTTTCTTCTGTTTCTTTTCAATCTTGGCAACTTCCTTTTCACGTTTTTCTTTTTCCTTTGCCAATTCCTTTTCCTGTTTTGCAAGTTCTTTATTGGCTTCCATTTCCCTTGCAATCTGTTCCTGTACCACAATAGCACGTCCACCTGTTGCGGTCTTGGCTTCTTCTTCAAGTTCTGCCAATCTTGCATTTGATTCTTCTTTCTTTGAAACAGCTTCGTCATACGCTTCAGTTACTTCATCTAATTTTTCCTGCGCTTCTTCCAACTGCGTGTCAAATATAGATTGTGCAGCATCAAATGCACCTGAAAGAAGTTCATTCACCCCTTCATACACTTTGCTAACCTTTTCAGTCAAATCAGCAAAATATTGTTGTTGAACCTGTGTTGAAGCCTGTGTGTTATCTTCAATATTCTTGTTGGTAATTTTAATCTTACTTTCAACATCATTCAAAGCAGCCTGTTTCTTATCCTGCAAATCCTTATATTCCTGTGAATCTTTGGAATATAAACCTGCCATATCATCATAATACTTACTGATACGGTCTTTGGATGAATTAAGATTATCCAAATACTTGTTCAATTCCTCACCAATCTTTTTATAATTGGTTTTGGTGGCATCCACATCAATCAAATCAAACTTACCGCTTTTCTTGACTGCATTTTTTGTTAGGTCTTGAATTGAAGTGTAGTGTGAATTCATCAATTTCAATTCAGAATCAAGTGCCTTTTGTGTTTCTTCAACTTTTTTCTTTTTGGCATCTTCATTAATCTTATTGATTGCTTCAGTCTTTTCAGTTTCCAAAGCCACTAAATCAGCCTTTTGTTTTTCTTCAAGTTCCTTTATACGTGCATTCTTGGCTTCAGTTATCTTGGTTGTGTCCTGTTTTAGTTTTTCAGCCTTCTTAATCAGTTCAGAATATTGTTCTTCAACCTTTTTCTTTTCATCTTCATTCTTCTGTTTTAATAATTCAGCTTCTTTACCATAAGCCAAAGCCATTTCATCAGAAGTTTTGGCTGCTTTCTTTTGTGCAGCAATCAATTTTTCTTCATTTGCAATTGAAAGTGCATAAGTTTCTTTGTTGAATGAATCCAAAGACTTCTTATATTCTTCAAGTGCCTTTTTGCGTTCATCAGCAATCTTTTTGGCTGTTTCTGCTGCTTTCTTTGCATCTTCAGTTTTTTTCTTTTCGGCTTCTTTCAGTTTTTCGTTATACTCCCTGTCATAAGACCATTTTTCACGCTGAATTTCAGCATACTTTTCTTTGTCACCCTTGTATAAATGAAGTTGGTAAGCAAAGTACTTGTCATATAACTTTTTACCCTGTTCAGTGTACTTGTAATCACTTCCATACTTAGCTTCATTATTCTTAATCAGGGTATCAGTTGTTTGTAATGCACCTTCAACAAACTTCCTGTTTCTTTCTTCCGCATCTTTGGCAATCTGTTTGTTCTTGCCTTCCGCATAATTACCCATTACATCAAAACCCTTCTTGAATTCATCAACCGCACCACTGAAATCACCTTTCATTAATTTAAACAGGGCTTTGAAAGGTGCAACTATATAATTGGTAATAACACTTCCAATACCCATTAGGGCTGCTTTGAATCCGTCTATTGGCGCAATCAGTTTCAAAAACCATTCCTTAATTTCTGAAAAATTGGCAATCAATAAGCCAAGCAATACCACAATCGCACCGATACCCGTTGCAATAAGGGCTTTACTAAATGTTTTGGTAGCAACTGTTGCAGCATTTGTTGCCACTGTATTTGCACCTTGTGCAGCCGTTTCAGCAGCTAATGAAGCGGTGTTCTTCTTATGGTCTAAGCCAAGAACCTTTAACGCTTTTGAATAAAGAAGATTGGTTGCTGTGCCTTTCTTGGTTATGTTTTCCTGAAGAACCTGAAGTGATTGAAGGGTTGCCATCACACCCTGCAATTTTGCAATCTGTTCTGCCACTTCTTCACCCGACACACCGAACATACTCATTACACCCGTTGCAGTTCCAAATGCAGCCGTTAATGATTCACCAACATTAATTACACTTGATAAACCCTTTGCAGAAGAAGCATAAGCATCAACCGTTGCTGCTGCTTCATTTACTGCTCGTTTGGCTTCACCTGCTTGTTTTGCCAATTCCTGAAACTGTTCTGAAGTGGGGTCAACACCTTGTGAAATTAGAAGTGCCAATTGGTCTTCCAACTCACCAACACCTTTTTTAAATTCACCTGCTTGTTCAACTAATGAAATGGTTGCCTTTTCGTAATTACCTACTGAATCCTGAAATCTACCTGTACTTTCTTTGGCTTCTTTGTACGCAGCATCCAATTCCTGAATCCGCTTCAATAGCTTACCGCCAACTTCTTCAGATTCACGTTCAGATTTTGAAAGATTGTCGTACTGTTTACGAAGTAATGAAAGTTGTGCACCCATTTGTTTTATCGAACCTTCAGCAGCAGTGTTAACCTTCACTTCCTGTTCAATAACAGATTTACGTTCACGTAAAGTTTGGGTTGCTGCAATCTGTTGTTTGGTTGCATCATCTTCAAGTTTGGCAATTCTATCTAAAGTAGATTGATATTGTTTTTGTGCTTTATCCTGTTCAGTGGTGGTTTCTGTTTTTTTCTTTGTCGAGTCTGAAACACTAAGGTTGGAATTATCCAACTGTTTTAAAGCATCCACCAAAGAAAGAACATCATTATATGATTTTTCTATACCGTCTATCTGAATGGTAAATATCTTTTTATCCATTATTCTTTTTGAAAATAGATAAAAAGAAAGTGGTGCAGCCATTACAGCCACACCACTTAAATCAATTCATTTTTCGGATAAGTTTCAGTTTCGTTTTATTCTTTTCGGTAATATCATACCCTTCAATACTCGATATGTAATATAAATCGCCATTCAACTTAACCAAACTTGAACCATCCAACCTATCATATTCATCAGGGGTTAGGTAACATTCTATTTCAGTATAATTGGTATCGTTTGAAGCAATCACCGTGAAATAAGTGGTTAAGATGGTGTTTCCTTTGTTTTTATAGTCCAATATTAAAATCTTATCCTTGTTGAAGGTGTTGGAAACATCAGCCAATTTCAAATTCTTACCACCAATTGAAATATTACCTGCCTTATCGTTAAGGATTCCTGAATAATACCAAAACCTTTGAGCATAAGAGGTGTATAGTTTCTGAACACCTTCGGAATAGTTCATACTGTCCTGCCATATCTCATAATTTGAAATGATTGGTAATTGAACTGTTTTTTCTGTTTCATCACCAACTTTTTTTCTTATATCCTTATACCAACAATAACTGAAATTGGAAGTTTGGGTTAATACAGTGCCATCAACCGTACCTGTTTCAAACCTGCCACCGCCATCTTCACCTGTCCTTCTGTAACCTTCTTCCTCGTCATTTATGGTAAACCCAAGTTCAAAAGCTGAAGGTAATCCAAGTGGGGTGTTGTTTCTGAAATTTATGTTGGCTTTATCTTCCAAATCAATTACAGAAGTGGTGTTAAGCGTATTTGTCTGTTTCACATCCAAATCAAAGTTCCTTAATCCGTTCATTCTTAAAGTCAGGTTGAAAGCCTTGCAAAAGTTATCAATCCATTCGTCTGTTTTCACGTCATTTGGTAGGAACTTTATCAAATCAATATCATCTTTCTTGAAATTTGATTCAGCATTCCAATCCATATTTCGATAACCGTTGCCATTATTGTTAATGGTTATCCAAGATGAATCGGTTCTGAATGGCTGCACATCCAATTCAAAATTCATTTTCATATAAGCACAACCCCAATTCCATTTTGTTTTGTCGGTATTACGTCTTAAATCGTTTGCTTCAGCAACAGCAAGCAAGGTTATATGTTCCCCCTTTTCCAAATATACAATTTGATATACTTCACCATTTCCCATGTAATCGCCACTTTGGGTTATATACGAATTGGGTGCATTATCAATATGTGTTTCATAACGGTTTGATTCTCTCCAAGCCAAATCAATTGTTTCTTCACCTTCAACTTCTTCACCCGTTTCAGGGTCAACTTCAATTGTCGCATCATTATCCGTACCCCAACACCAACAGCCATCAGGGTTATTGTAAGCCGAATAAATCTTTTTATTTTGAGTATAGGACTTATCCCAAGAATACCCGTTTTTGATAAACATATAGTTTGCAGGATAACCCTTTGGATTATAATCCGTATCATTATCAACACGCCCGAAATGTAAACCACATAAGAATTTTTCATCAGTCGAAGCATCAATAAGATGTGCCTTATACTCTTTTGGAAAATACTTTGGATAATTTTCAGGGGATTTGTTTGAAAAATCATTATTCTGTGGGTTGTTGGGTTTATAATAGAATCCTACAATTGTTTTATAAGAAGTTTCAAAGTCACCTGAACCATAATCACGAACCAATTGAATTTCATAACGTTTTCTTCCAAACCTGTTGTTTCTTGAACCGTTCTTGTACTGACCTGCTGAAGTGAAACGGTTGCCTGTAACACCATCTTCCCATTTCCAACCGCTGTTTCTTCCTGAATGGTTGTATGTATTATCCAATTCAATAGAACCTTTTACCTTTATCTTATACAGTCCTGATTTGGGGATGCTGATAAAAGCCTTTTTCCTTCTGTACCTGTCATCATTCCATTTGTCTTTATTGTCACTTGTGATAATATTAGTTCCTGAATCACTTATTGACGTGAAATTAACTTGGTTACAGTCCAAAAGGTTGACTGTATAGAATGTACCCTTGTCAGTTTCGTTTCTTTCAATATTCCTTTCAAAAGTCCTGTTTCCACTATATCGGTCAACAACAGATTCCCAATTCCCCTGAATGTTGAAACTACACAACCTTCCCCAATTCCATTCCTGTACGTAATCTTCTTCATTCTTATAAGAAACAAACAGGTTGGTTAATCGGGAATCTTCAAAGGCAGTTCCACCAAGCGTATAACCATTATTGTTGAAAATGGTTTTAAGCATCTGCAAGCAGTTTACAGAAGGTGGAATATCTTCAACACCCAATCTTACATATTCATCCCATAAATCCTTTGCGGTATATTCACCAACCACTTCACCATTTACTACCGCATTCGGGTTTGTAGATACTTTTGGCAATAGTCCATATAAAACAAAAGGAAAGATGCAGGGCTGTATCTCTGTTTCTTGTTTGATGTTGTATTCAGTAATGGAAGATGCAAAATCAGTGAACGGTATTATCCAACTTCCGTTTTCTGTAAGCTTTTTAGAACCAAAAATATCTTTGATGGTCTTTGCAGCAGGAATATATAAGTTACCCTTATAAGTATCTTCATCAATTTCTGTTAGACGAAACTTACCGTCAAACACTTTAATACTGTCAACAATCAACAAAGCCTGATATTCATAATTGAATTTGTTCTTTACTTCCTCAACATTCGCAAAATTGAATATTGTATTGTTGGTGTTGGAAGTAGGCAATTTGATTGTGAAACTGTATTGTACATCTTTGGTAGTTATTTCAGAAGGTATAAGAATCTCACGTTGGAATCTTACACCTAATTCATAAGGGTTTACAATATCGCATAACTGATTGTTTATGTATAATTCGGTATTAACCATATCTTTTTGAAAAAAGATAAAAGGTGATACAGTTACCCATATCACCTTCACATATCATTTCCACATCTTATAATAGTATTTTATCACTTGACAATCGAATTAAAATTGTCTGAAAAATGATATTTCATTTCAACTTGGTAGGTATCTTCATCATCATTATATTTCAAAGTCAAATCATCCACAATCACATATTTCAAAGAATATAATTCATATACCACTTTTGAAGCAGCCAATTCACGTAACCATTCAACCGTTTTATAATCCACCATATCTGACTGTATGACAAATTGTTCTTCAATTTCCTTTTTAAACACTGATTCTATTTCGGAACTAATCTTATAGTCAGGAAGAAGGGTTTTATAGATGGTTGAAACATCCGTCTTAAACTCTGTACTCCATGTACCGCCAAAGTTGAATGAATCCCAACCGCCTAATCTATTTAAAAACGCAAATTCATTTGTTCTGTTTAAACATTCAGGTATAACATTATATTTCAATTCCTTACTGATAGGCGTGTTGTCCTTATTCAAAGCTACTGTAAACGAACCAACCGTTTTATTGGTATTCTTTTCAATAGTTTCAATATCAGGGTTCAATTGAACAGTGTTTACAACATACATTTTCTTTCTATTCTTGCCCTGCCTGTTTACAGTGGTTATATATTCACCTGAAGGTGTGTAATACCTGTATGACAAACCAAAGTTAAATTCAGGTGTTATGTTGATGTTGTGTTGTGCATCCGAAAGAATGAAGTTGAAGTATTCTGTTTGTCCTACCACATAATTCTTATCAGGTGCATTAGTCAAAGGCTTTATAACAGTAGGGTACAAGGTATCATATACATATTCAGACAAATCATTTTCATTTAATGTATAATCGTAACCATTCAACACATACAATACATTTGATATATAAAAAGGAATTCTTGTTTCTCCGTTATAGGTTTTGGCAATATATCTGTAATCGGAACACGTACCTGCATCCACCCAATCTGAAGATGTAAGGAATTCTGTTTTATATCCGATTTTCTTGCTGATAAGGGTGTTGGTTTCAAACCAAAGTGAATCCTGATAATAATGTTTTGAAAGCGTGGTGACAAATGTACCAAAATCGGCTTCAGAAGGAATATCCTTCACACCTAAGAATACATCTGTATCTGTATATAAATCAAGTTCAATTTCTGTATCTCCCTTACCGCCATCAATCGTATCTAAGTTGGTTGATACTGAAGGATTGCCCGATATGGAAAGAAACGTATAATTCAAACCTTCAAAACTGAAAGTGAACTGTTCACCTGCACCTTTGGAAGTCATATAAATTGTGTAACCGTTGGTAATGTTAGTACCATTAACCGTGAAAGGTATAGTAATTTCAAAGTTATTCTTTAACCAACTGTCCTTCATCATCACAATACGGATATTTTCAGCAGTAACAGACCTGTCAGAATTAAGCAGGAAAGTATTTGAATTGATGTTTTCCTTTATGTTAGTTCCCCTGAATGTATGTTTTATACCCGTTGATTTTTCCACAATTGAAAAAGTGGCTGCTTCAGGAAATTCTTCACCACCTGCATAAGTACTGCCAACCGTCAAATTGATTTTGATAGGTACTTTTCGGTTATCTTTTGTTGAAAAAGTAACAAAGTTTGGATTATGTGCTAATGTAATCTTCTTATTTTCATCTACATTAGCTATACTGAAATTTGTAAAATAGCCCATGTTCTTATTTTAATCTTTAAAGAAGTTCTTTAACTCCGTTATTATTGCAGTAAACAGTTCATCAAAATACTGTTTTTCAAATAGTTCTTCAATATTGTTTTCAAGTGTCGCTAAAATTGGTCTGCCTGTGTGCCCATCACGCCATATTGCACGGGAAATCAACCATAATGTGCTGTTATCCGTTGGAATCCCATTCTTTGAAGCCCAATCACGTAATACATCAATTGGTGGCTGCTTACCATATTTCTTAGGTCTGTTCCATTCCAAGTAAACAACATAATGATTGAAGAACGTTTGAATCATTATATTATCAGTGGCTTGTATCTTCTGTTCCATATCTGATTTTAAGGCACTGTTCTTTAATGTGTTCTTTCCAACCTTATCATTAATTGATATTGAATCATCTTCCATTATGATTGTTGCTAAAGTCAGTATATCATTACCGATTGCTTCTACTATCTTTAATGTTTCCTTGTTCATCTTCTAATTGGTATATCAAAATCAGGAAGTTTATTTGTAAATGTTTCACAACCGTTTTCTGTAACCGTTAAATTAAAGTCAGGTATGGTTGCTTCTTCTTCCAACTGCTTATTTTCATCAAATTGTTCAGGCAACAAACAAAGGTTACTCATATTCTTTGTAATTAAATTACAACTGAAGCGTGCGCCACAACAATTATTATCATAATAATCAGATAAGGTTAGATAAGTCCAATCAGGCTTAATGGTAAAATAAGAATCCCTATCCTGTTTTATTTTCTCTATCATATTCAACCCGATACTGAAAGCTAAAGATTGCAGGTGTTCAGTTGAATGTTCTGCATCAGGCACAAACAAAACGGAAAAGTTTACAGAATTGGAAAACACAGAACCATTAGTGCCTGTATTACTTCCAAGTATCGGTTCTTCCAACCAAAGTAAAGGGTGTGGTTCATTCCCTGCACCCAATTCATAATTCTTGTTATAGTAGAATGATTTTATTGTTTTGTGTGTGCGTGCTAATTCCCTGAATGTATTTACTATTGTTTCAATCATTTTCTGAATAGTTTACTTTTTATTCTTTGAAAGCTGTTCTTCAAACTTGTATTGTGCTTCTTCTGCCTGTGTTTTGTCAAGTCTGTAACATAAGAAGTTGAACACTGTGATAACTGTTTGTGAAGTGACTTCATCAAACTTCTGTATTTCATCATTTGCAATTTCGGCAATAACCTTATACCATCCCCATTTTCTGCTGAAGTCCTGATAAGGCTTGCAAATTGGTTTGCCTGTTCCACTACCTTTGAATAAAATGTTGTAATCTTCAATAAGTTCTTTTTTAATTGCAAAAAAAAAGCAAGCAGGGGAAACACTTCATTCATCTTCAAATCTTGGAATAACTTCTTTCTTTCCTTTAATATCTTGGAATCGTATTTTTCACCTTTCCTTAAACAAACAATTGCAAGTATTTCAGATAAACGTGAATCATTACCTTCTTCTTCAAAGGTGGCTTCAACATCCACATATTGCGCTAAGGTCAGTTCATCTTTGACTGATACAGAATACACATCATTATCAATTACAATCTTGTTAGACGGCTTAAAATCATTTCCTGAAAAGGCAAAACTAACCATATTCAATACATCAGTGTAAAAGGATAATGGAAGGGTTGATAACAGGTCAAATGGAATGGTTGAAATAAGTGATACCAATTCAACTTCCTTCATCTTTGTATCAGCAACATAATCAAACCACTTTTCATATTGTCCCAAAGTGACATCATCCCAACTTTCGGGAACATTATATAATGTATCTTCTATCTTAATCTTTATCATCTTCTGAATTTTGTTAAAAGATAAAAGGTAGTGGAAACAAAAAAGGGTTGGAAGTTCCAACCCTTCAAAAGTCTGCAACCACTTTTTAAATTGATTTATATTTGGTCGCAATTGTTGTGGTCTGCTGCAATACTGTATTATCTAACAACTTTGCATAATGCTGTGTTTGTTTGGTGTTTGTGTGCCCTAAAATTGAAGCAGTAGATTCAATTGATAATCCGTTATTCAAGAATAAAGTTGCTGCTGTGTGTCGGGCAATATGTGTATGCAGTTCCTTTTTTATACCGCATATAGCTGCTATTTCCTTCAGGTAGGCGTTCATTTTTTGATTGCTTGGAAATGGCAATTTATAATCATACCGTTCTAATAGCTGTTCAGCAACAGGCAATAATGGTATCTTGCATAATACGTTTGTCTTTTGACGTGTTTTTCTAATCCACTTGTTACCATTATCATCAACAATAAAATCATCTTTGGTTAAGGTCTTTGCATCAGTAAACGCTAAACCCGTGAAGCAATTGAAAACAAATACATCACGTATCTTTGAAAGTCTTTCAGCACCCAAATCTTTATGAATTAAAACATTCAGTTCTGATTCAGTCAAAAAATCAACTTCAATCTTTTGTGTTCTGTACTTTACAGTTAGGAACGGGTTCACTTGAATGTAATTGTTGGCTAATGCAAGATTGATTATCTTTTTGAACTTCTTGATGTTTTGAATTGCACTGTTGTTCTGCATCTTTCCCAATAGGAAAGTAAAGAATCCCTGTACGAATGAAGTGTTTATTTCATTCAATCCTATATCCTTTCTGTTGTAAGTTTCCTGCAAATACTGTTTAAGGTATCTGTAAGCAACTATATGCTTATCATAAGAAGTCATAACCAAGTTACCTGCTTTCACTTGTTTCAATACGTCTGTATTGTGTTCATCATACAATTCAAATAAAGTATGCTGATTCCCTTTTATGTTCCCCAAGAACATATCTTTCACTGATTGCGCTGTTATAGCCAAATCAAGTTTAAGAAGGCTTGTTTGGGCTTCATAAAACTTGGACTTCATCAAAGACAAATATTCATTTGTATCTTTGGCATCTGCACCTTTACCTTTCATCAACTGTTTCTTCGCATCAAACTTGGTTGGTTCAATCTTTCTTTGAAGCTGCACAATTGTTCTTTCATTATCCACAATAATAGTTGCTTCAACAGGTGCTACACCTTGTTTGTTAACCTTAGAAGGTCTTACCATAAAGTTCACTGAAAAAGTTCTCATAACTTAATTATTTTAATAGGTTCAACAATTAAGTTCTTTTGAGTTTGAATAGAAATGCTTTGATTTTTGCGAAGCACCATTTTATGCACCAAATTTATATTCTCTGCGACCAAAAATATCCTTGTAAATCACTGTTTATCAATAGATTGTAACTAACAAAAATACGTCTGTAAATTGGTCGTAAAAAGTGGTCGCAAATTAGGTCGCAAATAAAGCGCAATATTTAGTTTTAATTTAAAAAGAAAAAACGCTAATTCGTTAAGAATCAGCGTTTTAACTTTTGTAAAAAGGCATAATTTACCTGTAAAGCGGAAGCTGGGGGATTCGAACCCCCGGTACGGTTACCCGTACGTCAGTTTAGCAAACTGGTGGTTTCAGCCACTCACC
>PPYE01661785.1_pt1 | contig 38970 bp, 18 predicted proteins | sample 1559881 | NCBI WGS metagenome assembly PPYE01 (sample SAMN08240022, study PRJNA423297) | Human gut metagenome, whole genome shotgun sequencing project. | reverse complement strand
AGCCGGAGCCGGAGCCGGAGCGGGCGCCGGAGCGGGGGTCACCGGAGTGGACGGCGTGCCGCCCTGGTTACCGGTATCCACCCGGTTGGCGGCGTCCTGCTGCTCCTTCTGGAACTGACGATTGTAGGAATCGACCTGGGAGGCGATCAGTACGGTCTGGGCCGCCTGCTTGGCGGATTGGGAATCCAGACTGTCGATCATGGAAGACAGTTCGTCACGCCTTGCTTCGCCTTCCTGGCGCAGCTTATCCAAAGCGTCACGTTCGCTTTGCGCGGTTTCGGCGGCGGTCTGTGCGGAAGCGGCCTTCTCATCGGCCTGGGTCTTGAGCACAGCGATCTGCTTTTCGATGGCCGCCAAGCGCTCGCCACGATTCTTCGACGTGCTCAGTGAGGTCGCGGCGGAGGAAGCCGCATTCGCCTCGTTGCGGGACAACGCGTCCCGGGACTGCATGGAGTTGACGAAGTCCTGTGTGCTGGTGGCACCCGTCACCACGCTCATCACGTCGGAAGCATTCGAGCCGTGCATCTCGTCACGGGCCAGCTGGGCCACGGCGGCGTGCGCGTCATCGTAGTCCTTGCCGGTCTGCTTGATCCGCTCCTCAAGCGTCTCCTTGTCTTTCTGCGCGGCGGAAAGACGTCCGGATGCGGCATCGGCCTCGTCCTGAGCGGTGGCGGCATCCTCGTTGGCCTGTGTGACCTTGGCCTGCGCGGCGACAATCTTGTTGTTGGTCAGATCGTCCAGCTCAAGTACCTTATCCGCCAGTTCCTGGTTGACACCGGCCAACTGCTGCTTGAGTTCGGCCTCGCGCTGTACCGACGCGGCGTGCTGGTTCTGCGCATTGATCAGGTCGGAATAGGTGTCTGCCTGGGCAGGCTGTGCCGAGCTGAACGCCAGACCTCCCGCACAGGCCGCGGCGGCCACCAGTGCCGCCAGTGCGGGCTTGATCACACGTACGTTCGTCATATGTGAATAGTCCTTTCGCTCACTTAAGCCAATACCATAACATGCGAACCTGAGAGGCTTGCACACGATGTCATCACATTTCTCGCGGGTAAGCCGGTCGCGTTACGCCCTCAAATAACGCCGCAACGAGATGGTTGAAGCGATGATGGACAGCAGTATCGCGCCCACAACCAGGAACGGCGATATCACCAGTACCGTGAGCTGATTCACATAAGGAATCCATGTAACGGATTTCGCCAGCCAGCCGGTGACGAACACGTTGACGATAGCCGAAAGCATCAGGCACGAGAGCACCGAGCCGATCAGCGAGGCGATGGTGCCCTCCAGAATGAACGGCAGACGAATCGTCCAGTTCGAGGCACCCACGTACCTCATGATTTCGGTTTCGGTTCGTCTGGATGCGGCGGACATACGAATGGTGGTTCCGGTCAGCAGGATGGCGACCACCACCATCACGCCGGCGAGCACGGCCGTAACCGCCGTGGCTCGGTTGAGCACGGCGAACACCGGGTCGAAGATCTGGCGCTGGTCGGTGACGTCCTCCACGCCCTCCTTGCCGGAGAGCACTTCGGAGACCACCTGATATTTGGTGGGGTCCTTGAGCTTGAGCCAGAGGGAGTCCTGCATATCGTCCGCGGTCAGCGTACGGCCTTGGAATTCACCGTTCGGGTACTGCTTGGTGAAGGTGTTGTCGTAGAAGTCCTGCTTGCTGACATAGTCGATGTTGGAGACCACGTCGTTGAGTTCGTCGCGAATGGTTTTCTGCAGTGCCGTGATCTCATTGGCTGAGGGCGATTTGCCGGAAGCACAGTTCGCGGATTGGCTGGTGCCGTCGGGGCATAGCCATACCACGACCTCGACCTTGTCGTACCAGTCGCCCTTGGCTTTGGTGATCTGCGCCTGGGTAAGCACCGAGGCGCCGATGAACAGGAACGAGATGAAGGTGACCAGCGTCAGCGACAGCAGCATCGACAGGTTACGGGTGAGGTTGGCCCACGTTTCGGACAGAATGAATCGTGCTCGCATGATGATCCCCCTTACTCCTTCGCGCCCTCAGCGGGTTGATCGTCGGATGTTTGGTCTGCGGCGGACTGCTCGTCGGCGGACTGCTCGTCAGCAGGCTGCTCGGCGGCGGACTGCTCGTTGGCCGGCGGCGCGGGCGGTTCCGGCGGCGCGGGCGGCTCCGGCGGGGCCGGCGGCTCGGCGGCGGATGACACGGACGTATCGGCAACCGCGGCGGTCGCGGCGGACTCGTCCTTGAACGGGTCGAACGCCTGGGTGCTTTCCAGGGCGGCGGCCTGCTCATCCAACGAAATGCCCTTGCCCCAGGTCAGCGTATCTTCCAGCGGCGCAAACGTCTCGCCATAGCGGCCGGTGCGGCCGGAATGCACGGAATTGGCCAAACGGGCGATGCCTTCAGACGGCTCGTCACTGCCCTCGATGGCCTTGGTCGCCGCCGCCAGCACATGATGGGCGGTGTCGGACTTGGCTTCGACTTCGGCATCCGGGAAGAACAGGGCGGAATCGTAGGAGCCATGAGCCTCGTCACGCACGATCTTGCCGTTGTGCAGTTCGACCACGCGCTTGCGCATCGAGTTGACGATCTCTTCGTTATGCGTGGCCATGACGATGGTGGTGCCGGTGCGGTTGATGGCGTCCAGCACTTCCATGATGCCCAGCGAAGTGGTCGGGTCGAGGTTGCCGGTGGGCTCGTCGGCCAGCAGAATCTGCGGGTGATTCACGTAGGCGCGGGCGATGGCCACACGCTGCTGCTCGCCACCGGAGAGCTCATGCGGATAGTTCTTTTCCTTGCCGGTGAGTCCCACGGTATTCAGCACCTTGGGCACCAACGATTTGATGGTGGACCGCCGCGTGCCGATCACCTCAAGGGCGAACGCCACGTTCTCCCATACGGTTTTGTTATTGAGCAGCTTGTAATCCTGGAACACGAAGCCCAGCGAACGGCGGTACTGCGGCACTTGACGGTTGGTGATGCGCCGCAGATCGTTGCCGGCCACGCGAATCTCGCCGTTGGTGGCCTCTTCCTCGCGCAACAGCAGGCTCAAGAGCGTGGTCTTGCCGGAGCCGGACGCACCCACAAGGAACACGAAATCACCGCGTTCGATATCGAGGTTGATGTCGTCAAGCGCCGGTCGGGTGCCTTTGGGATAGATCTTGGACACATTGTCCAGTGAGATCAGTGCCATAATGCTGTTTACTCCTCGGTTTCGGCGGCGCGGCGCTGTTCATGGCGCCAGCGGATGCCGGCCTCGATGAACGCGTTGATGTCGCCGTCGAACACGGCTTGAGTCTGGCTGGTTTCGTAGCCGGTGCGCAGGTCCTTGACCATCTGGTAGGGGTGCAGCACGTAGGAGCGCATCTGATCGCCCCAGCTGGCCTTGATGTCGCCGGCGAGCTCCTTCTTCTTCTTGGCCTCCTCCTCGTGGCGCAGCACGAGCAGTCGGGACTGGAGCACGGCCATGGCGGAGGCACGGTTCTGAATCTGCGAACGCTCATCCTGCATGGTCACCACGATGCCGGTGGGAAGGTGGGTGATGCGCACGGCCGAGTACGTGGTGTTCACGCCCTGGCCGCCGGGGCCGGAGGAACAGTAGGTGTCCACGCGGATGTCCGTATCCGGAATGTCGATATGGTCGGTGGCCTCGACCAGCGGCACCACTTCCACGGCGGCGAAGCTGGTCTGGCGGCGGCCCTGGTTGTCGAACGGGGAGATACGTACCAGACGGTGGGTGCCGCCCTCCACGGACAGACGGCCGTAAGCGTAGGGGGCGTCCACCTGGAAGGTGGCGGACTTGATGCCGGCCTCTTCGGCGTAGGAGGTGTCCATGACCTTGGCCTTGAAGCCGTTACGCTCGCAGTAGCGCAGGTACATGCGCAACAGCATCTGCGCGAAGTCGGCCGCGTCGACGCCGCCGGCACCGGAGCGGATGGTCACCACGGCGGAACGTTCGTCATATTCGCCGTCAAGCAGGGTCTGAATCTCCATCTGGTCGAGATCCTTCTGGATCTCGCCGATTTCGCTTTGCGCCTCGTCCAGAGAGTCCTGATCGCCCTCCTCGTGGCCGAGTTCGACGAGCGTTTCCACATCGTCGATGCGCTGGGAGGCGGAGTTCAGACGCTTCAGCTGCGATTCCGCGGCGGACAGCCGGCTGGTGATCTTCTGGGCGTTTTCCGGGTCATCCCACAGGCCCGGGGCCGCGGCCTGCGTTTCGAGATCCTTGATATCGGCCTTGAGTCGGTCGACGTCCAGCGCCTTGGCGATGGATTCGTATTTGGCGCGGGCTTCGCCGATCGCCTGGGTAAAGTCAAATTCTGCCATCGTGGTTTACCTTACTGTTGATTCTTTGAGATTCTTTGGGAAGTCACGTCCTTGTTGACAGCCTTCGCACATTCCTCTGGCGTTGGCGGGCATTGCCGCGCCACACACGCATCCGCCTGCAATCCATGCTGCCAGAAGGTTCCGGGCCTGCCTTGCCGATAACCGGCCGGGCGACCTCACAAATCCCTCGCATCAGACGTGTTCAACTGCGGGCACGAATATGCGAAGGCAACGTCAAAGCCCCGCGTAAATCGCCGGGATGATCAGGGAGCCGAGCATGGCCACAGCTATGACCACGCACACCACACGCACGATGGTGCGGCGGCGGTTCTCACGCTGCTGTCGGCTGTCCTGATAGTTACTCACGAGACCAATAGTGTACTCACCGCTTACGACCGCAGGACTTGCCGCCGATGCCCGCCCTGCCGGTGGACCCCCACGGCCCTTTCCCTTGCGCTTTCAGCGCCGCCAGATGGTGTTTCATGGCCACCAGCATGATGTGCGAATCCTCAAGGCCCAGGTGGCGTTCGTTGTGGGCGGAATCAAGCGCGCCCTGACGTTTGGCGTAGGCGTCGAGCGTGTTGTCTCCGTAAGGATGCTCGTTGGTGGGTACCGCGCCGGGGTCCCACTGCCGGCTCATCGGCAGGGTATCGATGATGGTGATGCGCCCGGCGCGGTAGCTTTCCGCGTATCCGGCGACGTTCAGCATGAACCAGCTATGTTCGAAGGTGGCGTTATGCGCCACGTACGGCTGCTGGGTAAGCCGCGCGAGCAGGCCGGCCTGGGCTTGGGGCCATTCGTCGAAGAGTCGGTACCCGGCCTCGCTGCTGCGGCCGCGTACATCGATGCCGGTGAGTTTGGCGATGAGGGCGTTGCCGAGCGCCGCGTTTTCCGGCGGCACGCCAAAAGCGAGGCGGGACTGGTCGTAGGCGTCGCCGGCGGCGTAATAGCCCTGCTCATAGGCGTATGTCTCGGGTTCGCCGGCCGGGCGCGGACTGGCCATGTTCATGAACTCGAAGCCGACGTCGATGATGTAGTCACGTGCCGGATCGATGCCGGTGGTTTCGATGTCGATGCCCATCACCGCATCCACGTCGCGGCCGGGCAGGTAGGCGTCGCGCCAGTCGGGCTTGGGATGGTGTCCGGTAGCGTTGCCAGACGCGGCGGCACCACCCGGCAGAGCGGCACCACCCGGCGAAGTCGCGCCGGAGAGATTGGCGCGGGCCATCGCCGCATCGCCCGCCCGCTTCTGGAAGCGCTGGGCCTTACGCCGTTCGGCGCGTGCGTCAAGAATCGCTGCCGTACGATCTTGGACATCGTCCAAGGCGACTGTTGTGGGGAACTTGACATCGCTGTTTTCGGCGGCAGTGTTTCCGGCAGATGTGCCACCGGCTTCGCCGCTCAGATCCAGCATGCCTTGGTCATCGTTCGACGGGCCGCTGCCGGAGTACGGCTTGAGCACGGCAATGGTGGCCCTCCCCCGCCGTTCGCGACTGACCGCCCATAGGTGTTGCTGTTCGCCCAGATGCAACAGCGTGTTGATGTTGTCGTTGAGCCGACGATTGGCGTAGGCGAGCGCGCGAGGCAGACGATAGGAGCCGATGAACCGGTCGAAATCGGTCATGAATGCGCTGTTGCATTGGGCGATGATCGATTCCAGACGCTCGCGTGTGGCGTAGTCGGCCTTCAATGCGTCGTGGATGGACTGTGGGGTGGATTCCGGTATTGTGCCGACGCCATGCGCCAGGTCCAGAGAACGCACCCAGTCCCAGTCGATGGTGGTGCCATCGGCATCCTTGGGCATGGACGCCGCCCATTGGGGAATGTCTCCCTTGGCGGCGTCGAACCATGCACGGTCGGTCATAGTGCGAAACCGAGCTCTTCAGCGGCCTCGGTGGGCACCGGGTCTTCGCACCAGTAGTCCTCGAGGTTCTCGTTGGTGGTCAGCGAACGGATTTCGGCGCGATCGATATACAACTCGCCGCTCAAATGATCGGTTTCGTGCTGGAAGATGCGTGCGGGCCAGCCGTGCAGCGGCTCGCTGTGGTGTTTGCCGTCTTCATCATCCCATTCGGCGGTGATGTCGAGCCAACGCTTGCGCACAGCTTGGTATCCGTCGAAGCTCAGGCAGCCCTCGTAGAACGAGGCGGTTTTGTCGCTGGTGGGTTTGTAGCTCGGGTTGATGATCACGTGGAAGGGGAATTCCGCGATTTCGCGCGGATCATCCTCGTCGTCGCGCACGTGGTCTTCGACCACGGCGAGCGCGAGCCCCAAGCCGATCTGGGTGGCGGCGAGCCCCACGCCGGGTGCCTCCAGCATGGTGGTGTGCATCGTATCGATGAGTTTGGCGAGCGTACGCTTGGAAAGCTGGCCATTATAGGCCACTGTCCGTTGGCGCAACACCGGTTCGCCGGCCTGCACGATGGGCAGGAGCTTCTCCTTGCCGCCGGTTTTGATGAGTTGTTCGACATCACGGTTGAGTTCGAGGTCGACTTTGGCGTTCTTTCCAAACATTGTTTTTTTCCTTAGGGAAGGGTGCTACAGCGCGAGTTCTTCGGCGACGATCTTGGCGAGGCGGGTGCAGACTTCGTCGGCGTAGGCTTGGGTGGCGGCCTCGGCCATCACGCGCACGAGCGGTTCGGTGCCGGAGGGGCGCAGCAGCACACGGCCGGTGTCTCCCAGCAGTTCCTCCTCACGGGCCACGGCATCCTGGATGCGCTTGTTGGTGGAGGCGGCCTTCTTGTCCACGTTCGGCACGTTGATGAGGGTCTGCGGCAGCTGCGGGAAGTCGGCGGCGAGCTCCTTCAGGCTCTTGCCGGACTTGACGACCTCGTTGCACAGGGTCAGTGCGGTCAGGGTGCCGTCGCCGGTGGTGGCGAATTCGCGGTTGATCACGTGGCCGGACTGCTCGCCGCCGAGCGAGTAATCGCCCTTGAGCATTTCCTCAAGCACGTAACGATCGCCCACGGCGGTTTCCACGGTCTTGATGCCCATATCTTTCAGGGCGAGCTTCAGACCGAGGTTGCTCATCACGGTGACCACGAGGGTGTCGTGGTTGAGCTTGCCTTCGCGCTGCTTGGCGCGGGCCAGAATGCCCATGATCTGGTCGCCGTTGATCATGTTGCCGTCTTCGTCCACGGCGAGACAACGGTCGGCGTCGCCGTCGAAGGCCACGCCCATCACGGCATCGGTGGCCTTGACCATGGCCTGCAGCTGCTCGGGGTGGGTGGAACCGGCGTTCTTGTTGATGTTGTAGCCGTCCGGCGAGGCGTTGATCACGATTACATCCGCACCGGCACGGCGCAGGGCTTCGGGAGCCACCACGGAAGTGGCGCCGTTGGCGCAGTCGGCCACGATCTTCAGTCCCTTGAGCGGCTTGGGCTGGGTTTTGTCATCGTTCAGCGGAGCGATGGTGGCCACCAGATGATCGATGTACAGGTTGGTGGCAGTGGTCTGGTCGTGGCTCACGCGGCCCACGCCGGCACCGGTCGGGCGGTCCCAGTCCTGGCCGAGCACGGCCTCGATGTCGTCTTCCTTCTGGTCGGGCAGCTTGAAGCCGCCGCGTGCGAAGAACTTGATGCCGTTGTCGGGCATCGGGTTGTGGGAGGCGGAGATCACGGCACCCATCTCAACGTTGAGCACGCTGGTCAGGAACGCGATGCCCGGGGTCGGGATGATGCCTGCGTCGATCACGTCGAATCCGCCGGCGGCCATGCCCGCAGACAGGGCGGAAGCCAGAAAATCGCCGGACACACGGGTGTCACGACCCACGAGCGCGCGGCGGCGCCCCTCAGGCTGATCGTCTTGGGTGCCGGCGTCGCCGAGCACACGCACGGCGGCATCGCCCAAATCCAACGCCAGACGTGCGGTCAAATCCCTATTGGCCAGTCCTCGAACACCATCGGTTCCAAACATCTTCGGCATATGAAGTTCCACTCCTTGTATCGCGTTACCCGCACCATCGTAGTCGTTGTGCTCCACCCTAGGACCCGACTCGGCAAAAAACCGCCACGGAATCTGCTCCAGAACCGGAAATCAGCATTCAACAGCCGCAATGGCATCACCCACAAACCCGCATATTCATCTTGTTCGGCGGATGAATGATGAGATACATTCGTTAGCGGGCATGCCGGGCGGACCGATGCACTCCGGCACGGGAACGAAGCCATCGCACTAGTAAGAACGGGCCGGCAAACGCGCCTGTAAACAATACAGCGGCAAATACGACGAACGGAACTACCCAGCGTACATCGATAACCGGCAAAGCAACACCAAACAGAACGACGGCGAGGAACACGCTGAGCCATGCGATGAACATGCCCAACGGCATCTCCTCTACCGGGGTGGTCTCGGCCATGAATGCAACGATCTATTACTCCGATGTTGTGGTCAGTATGTGCGGCAGTTGCTCGTCGCGGTTGAGGAAAGAACGCGTTTGGCAGCGAAGTAGCGTATGCCGACCTTCCTCAGTGCGGGCGTATACCATGGTGCAATGCGTCAGGCAGCGGTCCAACTGCCGGCTCAGTATCTCGGCGTCCTGCTGGCGGCGGGCAAATACGGACGGGCAGGGGAAGCTCACGCAGTAAGCGCGCACGCCCCATTCCTTACCGATGATGACATATCGCGGATTGTTGATGGGCGCGAGTAGCTCCTTCATAACGCCGGCGAACAGCACCTGCTCGCGCCGCGAACCGCCAATCAGCATGACACGCAATGCCGTGAATCTGCGACGTGTCTGGCGGATCGAGGAAGTCGTTCACCGCTTCGCCTGCCGCGCTGGTTTCTAGGCGCTCAGGTTCCGCAGTCGCCAAATGCCAGACATTGGCCACCTTATCGGGGTCTGCGACCACGCTGCGGTTGACGGCCATGCTGTATGCTTCACTGCATCAGTGTAAGGCACGAATCAATAGGTTTTGAGCCCCAGATCGATGGTAAGAATGATGCCGGCGATTACGGCGGCGGCGCGCATGATGTTTGCGGGAATCTTGCGGGTGATGGACGGGGCGATGTACCCGCCGATGAAGCATCCGATGCACAGCATGATGGCGGCCGGCCAATCGACCGCGCCTTGGATGATGAATACCACTGAGGCGCTGATGTTCGCGCCTGTGCCGATCAGGGTTTTCAATGCATTGATCTTGTGGAATGGGCCGATTTTGGCGGCATCAAGCACGGCGAGAGCCAAGGTACCGGCGCCCGCGCCGAAGTAGCCGGAGTAGATGGCGACCGCCGCTACGCCCAGCCATACCCACCAGGAATCCTGACTCATGGGCTGCACGAGTTGTTCCGGCGGGCGGTGAGGTGCGGTAGGGGTGGTTGCGCGCTTGGCGGCTTCAGTGGCTTCAGTGGCTTCAGTGGCTTCGATGTGCTTGAGTTGCGCGGTGGCATCCGCGGCGGCTTGCTTGGCCTGCATGCGGCCGCGCGGATTGATGGCGATGATCAGCGAGCTCAGCAAAATCAGCACTGGTGCGGCAAATTCAAAGACACTCGGGTCGAGTTTGAGCAACAGAAACGCACCGGCCACCCCGCCGAATGCGCCGATGACCACATACGTAATGGAGCGTACCGCTTGGCCTTTGAGTTCTTTGCGCGCACCCATCACGCCACCGATGCCCGTGCCGACCACGCCAACGGTGTTAGAAGCGTTTGCCAATACAGGCGGAATGCCGAACGCGAGCAGGGCCGGGTATGAGACCAGTGACGATGCGCCTACCGCATAGCCCACGAATCCTGCGCCGATTCCGGCCAACAGAATCAGCAGTAATGAAGTTATGGAAAAGCCCGCAATCATTCCCCGTATCCTTGTCGCTCATCGACCGGCATATTGCCGGCCTTGAGCGAGAATACGCTGTTGAGGATTGGTTGCGGGTTTTATGTTGGAATGTGGACGTAGCTTCTCGCGGAAGCGACTCCCCTCAGTCGCCTGAGGCGACAGCTCCCCTCGCGCCCGAGGGGAGCCAGAAGGAAATCAGAGCGCTTCGTTGTATTCGCGAACCTTGAGGGTGCGGTGGGAGGATGCCACGTTTTCGACGATCAGACGCTTCAGGGCATTGTCGGCGGCAATGTGCTCGTCCAGCCAGGCGTCACCGAGCTTGACCAGCGTGGCGGGATCGGCGTAGCCCGGGTACAGGCCGTTGAGCAGGGCGTCGGCCATGTGGTAGGTCTTGTTGGCCCAGACCCAGTCCACAGTCTCGAAGTACTTGGCGGCGAACGGCTCGGCCAGATCGGAGCGCGGGGTGGCGGAGAAGCCACGGGCCACGGCCTCGAGCTGGGAGTTGGTCAGCTCGTCGTTGTGGAGCGCCTGATCCCAAGCCCATTCCTTGGCCTCAGCGGTGGCCATGGAGGCACGGGCGCCGTAGGCGAACTCGCGGTTTTCCGTGGTCTCCTTCTTGGCGAGCTGCGCGTCCACGTCGTCGTTGGTCATCTCGTTGACGGAGGTGAGCGCTTGGACGATGGTCCACGTGAAGTTGTTGTCGATTTCGAGGCCTTCAAGACGCACGGTGCCGTCCAGCAGACCGTGTGCGTTGGCGGCGAATGCGGCGTCGCCCTCCTCACCGTAGCCCAAGTAGGCGGTGACGAGCTGGAACTGGGTGTCCGAGCCGGCTTCGGCGGCGTTGGCCAGAGTCCACAGTTCGGCGGCCACGTGGCGCAGCACATCGTCGCGGCGGGCGGGCGCCACGTAGTGGTGGGCGGTGGTGCTCATGCAGGCCAGCGCGTAACGGAAGGTGGTGGATTCGGTTTCCGTGGCCAGAAGACGCAGGGTCATGTCCACGAAGCGTTCGGCCGGGAATTCGCCGTCACGGGTCATATCCCAGAAGGCGAGCCAGGTCACGGCGCGGGCCAGGGCATCATCGAAACGATGCAGGTTGGCTTCGGCGAATGCCTGGGATTCGGCGTCGAAACGAATCTTGGTGTAGGTCAGGTCATCGTCGTTGACCAGCACGAATGCCGGGCGCGGCTTGCCGGCTGCGGCCTCGACGATGGTGGTTTCGCCATCTACATCGAGTTCGAACTGCTCGGTGCGCACGATCTTGCCGGTTGCGGCGTCTTCGTTGTAGAAGCCGACGGCCAGGCGATGCGGGCGCAGCACCGGGTGTTCGGCCGGCGCGCTCTGGGTGAGCTTCAGTTCGGCGATGGTGCCGTCCGCGTTTACGGTCAGGCCAGTGGCGATCGTGTTGATGCCGGATTCCTCCAGCCACTTGGCGCTCCAGGCCTTGAGATCGCGGCCGGAGGTCTTTTCCAGTTCGCTCAGCAGGTCGGCCAGGGTGGCGTTGGAGTAGGCGTGACGGTTCAGGTAGTTGTGGATACCTTCGAAGAACTGCGTGCGGCCCACGTAGAATGCCAGCTGCTTCAGCACGGAGGCGCCCTTGGCGTAGGTGATGCCGTCAAAGTTGACGTAAGTGTCGTTGAGGTCGTTGATCGGCGCGACGATCGGGTGCGTGGTGGGCAGCTGATCCTGGCGCAGCGCCCAGCTCTTCTCGCCGGAGCAGAAAGTGGCCCAAGCGTCATGCCATTCGGTGGCTTCGGCAGTGGCCAGCGTGGAGGTGAATTCAGCGAAGGACTCGTTGAGCCACAGGTCGTTCCACCACTTCATGGTCACATAGTCGCCGAACCACATGTGCGCAAGCTCGTGCAGCACGGTCACCACGCGGCGCTCGGCCAGCGCGTCGGTCACCTTGGATTCGAACACGTAGGAGTCGCGGATGGTGACCATGCCGATGTTCTCCATGGCGCCCGCGTTGTATTCGGGCACGTAGATCTGGTCGAACTTGGCGTACGGGTAGGGCACGCCCCAGGTCTTGGCGTAGAACGCGAAGCCCTTCTTGGTGATGTCGAACAGGTAGTCGACGTCCTTCGCGAAGGCCTTGGCCAACGACTGTCGGCAGTACTGGGCCATTGGCACGGTACGGCCGTCTTCGTTCAGGTATTCGGTGTGCCATTCGGCGTACGGGCCGGCGCAGATGGCGGTCAGGTAGGAGCTCATCACCGGGGTCGGCTCGAAGTCCCACAGACGGGTGCTTTCGTTCGGCTTGTCGCCGAGGGTGCCGTCGAGGGTTTCGCGCGGATCGTCCTCGATGGTGGCAACCGGCATGTTGGAGGTGACGATCCAGCTGGCGGGAGCGAGCACCTTGAAGTCGAAGGTGGCCTTCAGGTCAGGCTGGTCGAACACGGCGTAGACGCGGCGAGCGTCCGGCACCTCGAACTGGGAGTACAGGTAGATGTTGCCATCGGACGGGTCGACCGAGCGGTGCAGGCCCTCGCCAGTGTTGGAGTAACGGCACCTGGCTTCGACGGTGACCTCGTTCTTCTCCTTGAGGTCGGTCAGTTCGATGCGGTTGTCTTGGAAGGCCACGGCCGGGTCCAGGGACTTGCCGTTGAGGTCGATGGAGGTCACTTCGTCGGCGATCAGGTCGAGGAAGGTCGACGAACCAGGCTTCGCGTTGAAGCAGATGAACGACTTGGAACCGAAGTTCTTCGCGCCGACCGTCAGGTCAAGGTCGACGTGATAGTGAATCGGCGCTTCGATAACGGCCTTACGTTCTTCGGCTTCAATACGAGTGAGATTAGAACCGGGCATGACTTCAATTACTCCTTACGGTCGTCCCTGGATAATCCGGACTACTTGGTTTCTACGGTTTCGACGTTCTGGGCGATGTCGGCCACGACGGGCACGATCATCGGCTTGCGGTGCAGCTGGCGCGCAACCCAGCTGCCGAGCGTGCGGCGCATGGTCTGCTGCAGCTTGTAGGTGTCGCGCGTGCCCTGCATCATCTGGTCGTTGAGCTGTTCGACGATCTGGTGACGAACCTTGTCGAACTCGCTTTCGTCCTCGGCCACGGCATTCAGGTAGATCTTCGGGCCGGTGACGACCTCGTGATTGTCGGTGTCGACCACCACGAACGCGGAGACGAAGCCCTCGGTGCCGAGAATGCGGCGCTTTTCCAGCTCGTCATCGGTCAGCTCGCCGACGGAATCGCCATCGACGTACACGTAACCACACGGCACGGAGCCGACGACCGCGGCCCTGCCGTGGTACAGGTCGACCACATCGCCGTCTTCGGCCAAAACCACGTTCTGCGGGTCCACGCCGGTCTTGACGGCGATCAGGCCGTTGGCCACCAGATGGCGGTTTTCGCCGTGGATCGGCATGGCGCACTTGGGCTTGACGATGTTGTACATGTACAGCAGCTCGCCCTCGTTGCAGTGGCCGGACACGTGCACGGCGGCGTTGTCGCGGTTGACGACCTTGGCGCCGAGCTGCACGAGCTTGTTGATCACCTTGTAGACGCCGTGCTCATTGCCTGGAATCAGGGAGCTGGCGAGAATCACGGTGTCGAACTCGTTGATGTGGATATCGCGGTGGTTGCCGTCGGCGATGCGGCCGAGTGCGGCCATCGGTTCGCCCTGGGAGCCGGTGCACATGAAGACGAGCTTGTCGTCCTGAATGTCGTTGGCCTGCTTCAGGTCCACGACGGTGCCTTCGGGGATGTGCAGGTAGCCGAGGTCGGCGGCGATGGACATGTTGCGCACCATCGAACGGCCGACGAACACGACCTTGCGGCCGTACTTGTGGGCGGCGTCCACCACCTGCTGCACACGGTGCACGTGGGAGGAGAAGCTGGCGACGATGATTTTGCGGGTGGCCTGGGCGAACGCTTGGTCAAGGGCCGGGCCGATGGAGGTCTCGGGCTTGACGAAGCCGGGCACCTCGGCGTTGGTGGAGTCCATCATCAGCAGGTCCACGCCCTTTTCGCCGATCTTGCCGAATTCGACGAGGTCGGTGATGCGGTGGTCGAGCGGCAGCTGGTCGAGCTTGATATCGCCCGTGTCGATCAGGGAGCCGGCCGGGGTCTTGACATAGACGGCCAGGGCGTCCGGGATGGAGTGGGTGACGTTGACGAATTCGAGGTCGAAGGGACCCACCTTGAGCTTCTCACGGCCGGCAACCTCAACCTTGGTGGGGTTCTGGTGGTGTTCCTTGCACTTGGCGTCCACGAAGGCGAGGGTCAGCTTGGAGCCGATCAGCGGGATGTCCGGGCGCAGCTTGAGCAGGTAGGGCACGCCGCCGATGTGGTCCTCGTGGCCGTGGGTGAGCACCAGGGCGTCGACCTTGTCGAGACGGTTCTTGATGTAGCTGAAATCGGGCAGGATGAGATCCACGCCCGGCTGCTCCTCCTCGGGGAAGAGCACGCCGCAGTCGATGAGCAGCAGGTGACCGTTGTATTCGATCACGTTCATGTTGCGGCCGATTTCACCCAAGCCGCCGAGCGGCGTGATGCGCATGGAGCCCTTGCGGTACTTCGGCGGGGCGATCAGCACGGCATCCTGCTGAGGTGCGGTGGCCTGCCGGGTGGCGTTGATCTTACGGGACGGCGTACGGCTGTTGGATCCGTTGGCGTTGCGGCCGCGCGCGGAACCGCGACGGCGAGAATTCGTGTTCTTGCTTGTTTTCTTTTGTTCTTGTGCCATAACCTTTTTGGGATTTCTGTTGTGGTGCCTCTGCTCTGTCATGCAGGGGCGGCGGGCTGGCAACCCGTATGCAGCGTTTCGGGCTTACAGCAGTCCGGCAGCGCGCATGCCCTCTTCAGCCTTGTCAAGCTGAGTGGCGTCGGGACCGATGTTCGGCAGACGCATGGTGGTGGAGGGGATAACGCCCTTGACCTTGAGCGCAGCCTTGGCCATGACGGCCTGATAGCCGTCGCCATTCAACGCGTGGACAAGGGGGGCGAGCTGGTTGGCGAGGCGACGGGCGGTAGTGATATCGCCGCGATCGAATGCCTGGACAAGCTGCTGCATGGGGTTGGAGGCGACGTGGGCAATCACCGAAATGATGCCGACGGCACCGATGGAGAGGAACGGCAGGAACAGGCCGTCATCGCCGGAATACCAGGCGAGGCCGGTGCGCTGCTGCTTCTCCACTGCGGCTGCAAGATCGCCGGTGGCGTCCTTGACAGCCTTGACGTGTTCAAGTTCGGCCAGTCGGTCGTAGGTTCCGACCTTGACCTTCAAGCCGGTACGGCCGGGAACATCGTAGACGATGATCGGCTTTTCGGCGGATTCGTCGACGGCCTTGTAGTGGCCGACGATACCGTCCTGCGAGGGGCGGGAATAGTAAGGCATGACGACGAGCACCGCGTCGGCGCCCGCTTCCTGAGTCTGTTCGACCATACGCACGGTGTGTGCGGTGTCGTTGGAGCCGGCGCCGGAAATCACCGGAACGTCGACGACCTCCTTGACGGCCCTGACCAGCTCGACCTTCTCATCCATATGGGTGACGGGCGATTCGCCGGTGGTGCCATTGACCACCAGACCATCCGCGCCATCGGCGACGAGGTATTTGGCGAGCTTCTGCGCGGCGGCGAAATCGACGCTGCCGTCGGATTGCATCGGGGTGACCATAGCCGGCAGAATGCGGCCGAAAGGTGCTGAATCAAGAAGGTGCATGTCATGCTCGCTCATAGTGTTCACCGTACTTCCCATTGTGGACTCTTATACTACGTACCTTGATTGTTGCTGAATGCGTGGCATTATGGCCGGAGCCGGTGGCAATGCCGTGATGCGCGTCCCGGCGCGCTTCCCTGCCTGAAATGCGGGGGCGACTACTGGTCGACTGCGGGTCGATTACAGGTCGAGGAAGCGGTCGAGGCCGATGGTCAGGCCAGCCGGAACGTCGCCGGCGAGCTTGCGCACGGCAAGCAGGACGCCGGGCATGAAGCTGGTGCGGTCGAAGCTGTCGGCCCGAATGGTCAGCTGCTCGCCGGCATTGCCGAAGAGCACTTCCTCGTGGGCGTTGAGGCCGCGCAGACGCACGGCGTGCACGTGGATGCCGTCGACCACCTGGCCGCGTGAGCCGCCATCGGTTTCGGTGGCGTCCGGCACGGGGGCGAGTCCTGCGGCCTTGCGCGCTTCGGCGATGCCGTGGGCGGTGTGGATGGCGGTGCCGGAGGGGGCGTCCACCTTGGTGGGGTGGTGCAGTTCGATGACTTCGGCGGATTCGAAGTATTTCGCGGCCTTGGTGGCAAAGTAGTCGGCCAGTACGGCGGAGATCGCGAAGTTAGGTGCGATGAAGACCTTCTGGGTTTCGGGCTTCGGACCGTTGGCGATGGCGGATTTGATCTGGGCGAGTTTCTCGTCGGTCCAGCCGGTGGTGCCGACCACCACGTCCACGCCTTGGCCGATCAGGGTCAGCACGTTGTTCAGGCTGACGGACGGCACGGTGAATTCGACGACCACATCGGTGTTGTCGGTGGTGATCTGGGTCAGGTCGTCGCCGGCATCCAATGCGAGCGCCAGCTGCGTATCCTCGGCGTTGTTCACCGCTTCGACCACGTGCGAGCCCATGCGGCCCTTTGCTCCGACCACCGAAACCTTGATCATGTCTTCTTCCCTGTCTACCCGTACCTGCCCGGCAATGTACCCGGGACGTTTTCCAATCGGCAATCAGCCTATCACCGCAGGCCCCTCACGCCAATACCCCGTCCACAGAATCAAGCTCCCTCTGACGAGCCGAACCGTGAAGTCGAGCTCCCTCTGATGAGCCGAACCGTGAAGAAAACGCCGGAGGCGTTTTTAGGTGAGGGCGAACGACAGTGAGCAATAATTCAGTTGGCTGAAAGCCATCATTAATTGCGTTCGAGCTGGACGCGAAGCGGACTGAGGGAGAGACCCCGGCGAAGCCGCCAACCATCCATCGGGCGTAGCCCGATCCCGTTTCACCCACGCCGCTTGGCCAAGGCCCATCCGGCCAACGCCAATGGCACGGACGCCAGCGTGAAGATGAATGGCAGCATCATGCCCACATGAGGGTTGGAGGCGTCAAGCACAATGCCGGCCACGGACGAGCCGATCGACGTGCCGACCGTGCCTGCGGTGGTTACCCAGCTCAGCCCTTCGGTCAGGGATTCCGCCGGCACCAGATCCTTGACGATGAGGTTGCCGGTGGCGAACGTCGGCGAGACGGTCAGGCCGGCGAGGATTTCGAAGACGCCCAGCAGGATGAGATTGTCCATTGACAGCCGGAAGAACACGTAGCCGACGGTCAGCAGCGATAGGAACATCACCATATGCGCCCAATGGGAGCCTTTGAGTCGGCAAGAGCCGAACACCAGCGCGCCGATGCACGAGCCGACCGCGAACATCGCCAATTGCAGACCGAGGAAGGGCTCAAGTCCCATGGATTTCATGGTGGCGGTAATGGACACGTCGAAGGACGTGAAGCTCATATTGAACACGATGAACACAGCGAGCAACGGCAGTACGCCGGCATAGAGCAATACGCTCTTGGGCTTGGCGCCGCTGCGTTTGAGCTGGCGCAGGGTCAGCTGGTCGGCATCTTCGCTTGCAGCAGGGCTGCCGTCATCGTGCGCGGCCACGGTGACCTGTTCCACGATGACCGGTGGCTGGGTGGATTTCAGCGAGAAGAATATGGTGCCGCCGATACCGCATGCCACGGTGGGCACGAACAGTTGGGATACCGGATGCACGGAGGTGGCCAGCCAAGCCGCCAGAATCGGCCCCAGAATAAAGACGATCTCGTCAATGGCGGCTTCCATGGCGTAGGCCGTGTTGAGCAGCTGTTCACCATCTTCCACACCGCGCAACGCATAGGACCAGCGTGTTCGGACCAATGCACCGAATGAGAACTGCGTCAGACCCATGATGATGGCCAAGACGAACAGCAGCGGAATCGGCACGCGCACCAACGCCGCGAAGGCGAAGGCGAGCATGGCCACGATCTGCACGGCGAGCGCAAGCCGGCCCACGCGGGCTTGGCCGAAACGGTCGAAGGCGCGGGCGTAGAACGGGGTGACGCAGCTCATGGCCAGCACATAGGCGGCGCTCATGGTGCCGGCGATGGTCCAATTGTCGTAGAGATGGTTGAGCGCCAGAACGATGCCGAGACTCATCATGGAGATCGGCAATCGTGCCACCGCGCCGGACAGGCAGAACGCCTTGGCTCCGGGCAGCATGAACAGGCGCTGGTAGGGCGAGTGGGCAGCGGACGACTTCGAAACCGCGCGAGTCGTGGACACAATAACTCCTTACTGGTGCGTTGTCCGGCACGTGCGCCCGCCCACACGTGCCATCCGAGGGGTAGCGGTTCCCAAGCAACGTCACGCGGCGCGTTTCAACCGCGGACCGGTACGTGGCCAGTCGTCTTCATCGTCGGAGATGCCTTGCGATGCATAAGGTCTCTCCGCCGGTGAAGGCCGTCCGATGCTGTACAGGTCATGAGCCTTTGGGCTCAGTCGTTGTCAGATTGTTCGGGAATGCCGGAGCTCAACTCGGTAAGGATTTCCTGTTTGGTTTTCGCGCGGGCGTGAAGCTCGCGCAAGCCCTCGTCGGGCTCACTGACATAGTAGAGAGTGGCGTCGACACTGTCCAATTCCACACCTTCGACCGCTGCCAGCAGCAGTCGGTACATGTCGAGCTGGGCGAGTTTGCGGGTGATGTCGTCTGGCTTGGTGGGCCGACGACCGGTTTTCCAATCGACCACGGTAAAGCGTGCGGTGGTGCTGGACGGGTCAAGTCCACCGATGAATACCGCATCGAGTTTGCCATTGACCAGGCCCACGCCCGGCACGTCCACGACGATGGCACGCTCCGTCCACGCCGGGATGCGCTTGGCCCACGATGATTCGGCCAGTCTGCGCTGCCACGCCACCAGCTTGGACTCGGTGGCATTGTCGCTGCTTATGGAAGTGGCGGATACGGCGGATACGGCGGATACGGATTGTAGAGCCGTGGGCTGTGGGACAGCGGGCTGCCGTGTGGATGGCTTGCGGCATTGCCGCTCCCGTTCGGCCAAATCGGCCAACATGGCTTCCCGGGAAACGAATCCCGCATCCTGACCTGTATGCGGCATGCTTGGTTCGGCTTCATATGCCAGTACCGCTTCATCCGGCTTACCGGCATTGATGAATTGCTCAGCCCACGCATGGAACTGCGTGCCGGCCTCGGCCGCCGGAGACGATATGCGCGGAATCGGGCGGATAATGCTACGCCAGTAGAGGCGCTCCTCCCGTTCGTCCATGCCACCTACGCGGGCTTGCAGGCTTGTCACGTTCTGGCGTCCTGCAGCCAGAACGCGTTGCGCCTTGGCTTTGACTGCCTCATCAAGCGACTGGCCGCTGGCGGCATCGGCCATCAAATCGGCGTCGTCCACCAGCAATTGTGCCCGTTGCAGGAGTGGGCCGGCGTCTTGGTGCTGCTCAAGTGACGAGGAATCTGCGGCGATGACATCGATGCCGCGTGACAGCTGTTCATGCACCGCGTCGCTGAGGGTAGCCGGCCACGGCAATTCGGCGGCGGCATTCGTCTGCGTAATCGGCGTTTGCCACGCCTCCCCCACCACGGCGTCACTGTACGCCGCGGCATGCTCTCCGATAAAGAACCCTTCGGGAGGGGCAATCGCTTCGCCTTGCGCCGAGATCAGCATGGGCTTCCCGGCATTGGCGGCTTGCAGCCGTTCCACACAGTCCTGAGCCGATATCGCATGTTCACGGGCTTGGAGCGCGTCATGCACTTCAAGCCAGAAATTGGATGGCTGAGCGGCGCGAGAGCCTTTGGGCACCACTGACGGGTCCCGCCCGGATTCGCCCGTATAGGCGCAATAGGTCATCAGGGCATCTTCCCGCGCACGGGTAAGCGCCACATACATCAATCGACGTTCGTCGGCATGCAGCCGACGCCCATATTCCTCCGCCTGCGTCAAATACCAGCCGGATGCATCCACTTCTTCCACGCCATCGCCGAATTCGCGCATGGAGCCGAACACTTCATCATCGATAAGCTCCACATCATCCAAAGCCGCCAACGATGCGATGGGGTCGGCTTCCACATCGGCATCATGGGGGAATCGCGGCAAAATGCCGGCATCGGCGCGCATAGGCACGGGCACGGCGGTGGGGTTGGTGAGCCAGGAGTCGGCGGTCTCATGATATTCGGGTGCGGTCCAGCGACCTTGCTCGGTGCCTCCCGTATGGTGTTCGTCCAGCACGATCTTGAGATGGTCGCCCTGATTGCTGGGGAATCCGCCGGCGGTAAGCCCCACTACCGCAACGGCATCCCATTCCAACCCTTTGGACTGGTGTACGGTCATCAGTTCCACATCCACCGGAGCGTCGGGGAGACTGGCGGCTTCATCCTCCACCGAAGCCAGATGATCCACCCATGTGATGAACCCATGCAACGAGGGAGTTTGCTCAGCGGCAATCTCTTGCGTGTACGTATCCACCAAATCCACAATCGCATCCATAGGCATATGCGCCAAAGCGGGATTGGCGCGGTGCTGCGGATTATGCAGCACACCGGCCAATACGGTGTCGATGTCAAGATCCAACGCTTCTATGCCGGCGCGAATCACGTCGCCCAGTGGCCGCCCGACGGCATCATGCACCTGACGGAGCATCACCGCGGCCCGGGTTATGGCGTTGCGCCCGTGTGCGCTCAACCGTTCAAGCAGTTTTACCAGGTCGCCGCGTAGCAATACGTCTGGCAGGAATACCGCATTGGCCACCTGATCGCGGTACTCACGCACCACAGCCGCCCATTCATTCGCTGGTGTATCCGGTTGGGCAAGGCCGGCCTGCACCAATGCTTGGAAGCGTTGTTCCATGTTCTGTTCTTCAGCAAAACGGGCCAACATGGTCAAATCCGCTGCGGACATGGTGAATCGTGGCGTGGCCAGCAAGCGCATCAGCGATCCCGTATCGGTGTGGTCGGCGGCCACGTGCAGCAACGCCATCAGATCGCGGATTTCCGGACGTTCCAACAGCGCGGAATAGCCGACCACGAATGTGGTCAATCCGGCCTGTTCCAATGCCGCCTGATATTCGGGCATATGTGATTTGGACCGAAACAGCACGGCGACCGGCGCTTTCTGTTCGCCCGGCATCTGTTCCTGTTGTTCGGCTGCGGAACGGTGCCGTGCGATGGCCGTCTTGCAGAAACGCACTACGGCGTCGATCTCCTGCCCGGCCGTGGCGAAGCCCAGTACTCCCAATGTTCCTTCGGGGGCATCAGGCATGGGGTCGAGCGATGAGACATCGACCTCACGCATCAATGAGCTGGAAGGACGCGACGGATTGGAGCGCAACGGCAGCGTGAGATTATTGGCGGCTTCGAGCACTATACGGCTGTTTCGCCTGGTGACGGACAGCGGGAATGGCTTGTATCCGGCAGACAGGTGGAAATCTTGCTGGAACATACGGAATGCACCAGGGCTGGCACCACGCCATGCGTAAATCGACTGGAACGGATCACCCACCGCGTTGACGGCGGACCTCTGTGACGCATCCACGTGGAACAGTGCTGCCAGCAGAGCGGCCTGCGTGGTGGAGGTGTCCTGATATTCGTCGAGCAGCACGTGGCTGTACCTGCGGCGCGTACGCTCTCCGATGGAGGGGAAGCGCTCGATAAGCTGATACGCGGCAATGGTGAAGTCGGAGAATTCGGCCATATTGCGTTCCCGCTTGGCTTGGGCATAGGCCTCCACCAGCTGGAGCAGAATATCGCGTTTGCGTGTGGTCTCCAGCAGCGCACCGCAATGATAGGTGCAGCGGGCGTGCAAATGTTCGGCACGGTCATCGAGCTTGGCTTGCCAGCTGGCGTCGGTATCTTTCTTCAGTCGTTTGATCTTGGGGATTTTCGGCTCGTCCTCGGGCATGGGTTCGTCTGCAACGGCTTGTTGCAATCGATTGATGAATGCCGAATCCCATTGCCGTACTCGATTGATCGCATCATCGAAGCTGGTGCAGCCGGCACCGATCATGGCACTGCCAATGGCATCCGACAACGCCAGAACACGGTTCGCCAAACTGGAGAAGGCGCCAAAATCCTCACTGAACGCCAGATCCATGTGACTGTCGATGACTTCGGTGGCCAGTTGAAGCGCTCCGGCTGCGCTCAATGGTTGCGTGTTCTGATCGAATCCGACAAGCAGTCCATATTGGCGCACGATGGTCTGGAAGAAGGCGTCATACGTGAAAATGGCCGGCTTGAGGAATGCCCGATCAGACACCGTGGCGGTCGTAGAGCCCGCCATATCACCGGCCACTGCGGCGGAGACGCGTTCCAGCAGTTCGCCTGCGGCCTTGCGTGTGAAGGTCAGGCCCAGGATGCGTTCAGGTGCCACACCTCGATTGATAAGCGCGATGATGCGTTGGGTCATCGTAAAGGTTTTGCCGGAACCGGCACCGGCAACCACCAATACGTCAGCATCGACTGGCGCATCGATGATGGCGGCCTGTTCCGCACTGGGAGTGAACGTGCTCATGCTTGCCTCGTTTCGAAAATCGTGTCGATCTGGCCTGCACAGGCAGGGCAGACGTTCTTCATACGGCAGAATCCGATATGGGTGTCTTGCGGATGGGCCTCGATGATGGCTGATCTGCTGGCCGCCGCGGCATAGAATACGCGGGCGATCATGGTCAGCGACCATAACGTCTGCGTACCGGCGAGCGCGGCGAATTGCGCCCACGCTTCGGCACTCACACCTTCGGGAGGAGTAGCCGGATCTATGGCGGGTATGTCGAAGAAACGGTTGGGGTCTTTATACCAGTATCGGGGCGTGAACGGTTCGGCATTCAACGAGCCATCAGTGAACAGCGGCGGCTGGAAGGCACCTTCCGGAGCGTAGCTTCTGGCTGGTGCCGCATTCTGCCCGACATGGAATAGCACGCTTTGGCTGATATGCGGCATTGCGGCAAGTGCCTTGGCACCGCGCGGCCCGTCTTCGGGGAACACGAGGCCAAGCTGATAGCACACGAGCTGCAAATCATTGAAAATCTGTTTGACCGTGGGCGTTCTGCCTGTTTTGTAGTCAATGAGGCGAATGCATTCGCCGCCGTCTGCGAGTACGCGGGTTTCCATACGGTCGATGCGCCCGGACAGTCTCACGGTCAGATGCTCGTCCATGCCTTCCGGCCACCCTCCGACCAGTGCTCCCATCAGACGGACCAGCGTGTTCCGACCGATTGGGTGCAGGCCGGGCACGGCATTGTATGCGTCGAGTATGTCACGCACATCGAATCGTGCGGCAAACTCCCGTTCGCATTCGGCACCGGCCAATGCGCCAATGCTGAAGTTGCTGGAGTTCTTGCCAAGATACGTTTCCGGATCGGCGTCGCTGCGCACAAAGTAATCGGCGATGTTGCGCAGGGTATCCGCCGCGGACTCGTCCTTACGGGTGGCCTCATAGCGGTTCCGGGTGTCGGCTATGGCATTCGGATCAGGACGTTTGCTCTGATAGATGGCATTAAGCCGTGCCGAGACAGCCTCGATGCGACGTTCCGCGCCGGCCGTGGAGTCCAAGCCCAGTGCGGCCAACGCCTGGGCATTGTGGGAAAGATGGTCCAGCCCTTCCTCGCTGCCTTGCTGCGCAACCGCATGGATGAGGGTTCCGAAACTGGTGGCCACGGAGCTGGGGCGAGGACCGGCGAACCGGTTCTCCAGCATCCAGCACACCGGGCACGCCCATAGGCTGTCGACCGCCGATGGAGATAAGGTGACCATGGGCGCGGCCTGCGCATCCGTCTTGCCTTTCCCTGTTTGGATACCGTCAGGCTGTACACCACCAGATGACGCGCTGTCGGATGACGCGCTATCCGATTGGGCCGGCGATTCCACAAACGCCCAGCTCTGCGGATTTGCGGCGCGCACACCATGCTCTAACAGGAGTGTCAACGCAATCGCGGCGTCCTTTGCGGCAGCCTGCTGCGGTTGAGCAGTGGCCAGAACCGCGCGGGCGGCGCTGACCAACCCACGTGGGTCGGCGTCCAATCCGGCCAGATCATATTCGGCGAATCCCGCATGTGCCCCCACTGTGGTGAAAGGCGCCTGTTGCCGGTTGCGCGGATAGTATTCCGGCAGATACCCGAAGAGAAAGTCCGAGGGGCTCATGCTGTCGTTCCATACCGCGCTGATCATGATTCGCCGTGCACGGGTCAGCGCGACCAGGAAACTCTTCTTCTCGCCCGACAATACAGCCGCGAACCGCGGATCATGCCCGGTTTTGTCGCTTTCTTCAAGCGCTCCCCTCAGCACGAGCTCGGCAAGGTCTTCACCACCGAACATGGTGTTGCGCCCGGCGAGGTTCGGCCACACGTCTTGCTGGACCACCGGTATCCACGCATATTCCCAGTGGCGTCCGGCCGCGCCTGCCGGCGTAGTCAATGTCACCGCGTCTTCCACCGGTCCTATGTGGGCCAAGGAATCGGCCTGCACTTCCATGCCCCGAACCTGTGCCATGAATGACGTGATGTCTCGACTGGCGGTGGAATCATCGGCGAACTGGAACAGGCGCATTGCCGCGTCCAGCCGGTCATTGGCCGTACGCCCCTCTGCCGTGTTGAATAATGCCGCACGCTGCCAGACCGGTGCCAGACCGGTGGCGTTCCACGCAACAGACAGCGCATAGCGCGGCTGTACGCGCTGGCTTGCCGGCAGCCGCTCCAAGCCGGAAGCAACGCTGCCCACCAGATGCCACAGGTTCGCAAAAGCGCGGGCCTGAGGGTCGTTGCCGAGCACCGCGTGGATGGATGCGAGCGCAGCCTGCGCCGGCGCGGCGGCATCATCAATGGCAAGCATCACGTACAGCGCGTCAACGCCAAAGGCCAAGTCATCGCCGGACGGTTCACCGAGTATTTCGACAGACACTGGCAACGAAGTCACTGACGACGAAACCGCTGACGTCGAAACCACTGACGAGGATGTTTCACGACCTGTTTCACGCCGTGTTTCATGGTATGTTTCACGCAATGTTTCCCATGCCGTCGTCAGAGAGGTCAGCATGGCATCATCCGTGGCGAGATGCGCCAGCGACTCCAACGACCCCATGGCCGATTCGATCGGCGCAAGCCTTGCGGGACGCCCCTGACCGGGTTTGGCCCCGGCACTCACCAACGGGCCGTTCATCAACGTGGCCACTCTAGTCCTTATATATGCCGCGCAGGAAGCCAACGTCATCTGGCATTCCGCTATTCCCTCGGCACGCAATCGGGCAAGCTCCACAAGCGCGAACAATCCCTGCACGAAAGTCTCGTCCTTCAAAGGACGGGTGACCGACGAATACCGCACCGGCACACCATCTCGGCGCAGTCGTTCGCCGAACAGCCGCACGGCGGCATTGTCGTGGGTGATGACCGCCATGTCGTTCCACCGAATATGCCGGTCAAGATGCGCCCGCTTGATGCGCCAGACCACATCATCCAGCTCCTCACGTGAGGACCGGTACAGGCCGGCGGTCACTGTGCCGTCCGACTGATAATTCACTGCATCGACTCCGCCCAGTATGGCGGTCAGCTTGCCGGGACGCTCGGCCGGAGGCAGCGGCTCGTCTTCCGGCGAGGGAATCGACAGCGAAATACGAGACGCGATCACATCAGCCATCGTCATGTGCGACTGATCAGCGACGGCACTGCCGCCAACCAGCTGTTCTTCCTTGGCCTTCAGCCGCCCTTCCACGGCACGGCGCATCAGATATTCCGGATACGATCCGCGGAAGGTCTGCACCGATTCATCCGGGTTGCCGACCAGCACCAACTTGACGCCGGCATTCCCCAACTCCTCCAAGAAGCGCATACCGGCCAGCGTGGTGTCTTGAACATCATCCACAACCAGCAGCCGGGGCAAGCCCAACGCCTCCATACGCATAGGCCGGCCGGAATCATCCGCGTGATCGGCGGCGAATGCCTCACGCACCACACGAGCGCCTGCCACCAGTAGATACGAGGCATCCAAACGGTATTGCCCCGGATATACCGCGCTTTGGGCTGCAATATATTCGCGGCGCAACGCGAAAGCCAAACGCCATTGCACCGACAATCGCGCATCCTCCGTCACGGCGTCCAAAAGACGTGGCTCTTCGTGAACGCCTACACCGAGCTCGTCCAATCGGGCCAGCATATCGCGCAACTGGCTGATAAACGCATCTGAAATACCTCGCGTGAACCTATCCGCGCTGGTCGAGCCGCCTGCCGACGTCGGAGACGGCGAATCCGACCCTTGTTGCGGGAGGCTTGATTGTGCGGAAGCGGCAGAGCCGGGCATCTCGCCGGCACCGGCATCGCGTATGAGTTTCGCCCAGTCATCCTGGGCAAAGTAGACGCGTAGCAAATCACAGGTGCCGCAATCATCTCCCGCTACGGCATGGCGCAGATGCACGGCCATGACTTGACGCAGCAAAGCATCCTGTTCCGCACCGTTCAGCAATCGAGGCGACGGCAATCCAGTTCCCTCGCGCGAAGCTGATATGGCCCGGAATGCCACGGCACCCAGCGTGGTGACCGGCCTGGCCTGCACGGAAAACCCGAGCTCACGAATCACCCGATTGCCCAATGCGTCGGCGGCCACACGGCCGGATACGGCCATCACCGCCTGCGTGCCACCGTAGCGGCGCAGCCCCGCCATCAACACCGATAAGGCGAATTCAGTTTTGCCGCTTCCAGGCGTGCCGACAATCAGCCTCGCCGCTCCATCACGGTCGATGCCGTCCAGCACTGTTCCAGGTTCAAGTCTCGTCATCATGGCTCCAGCCTAAACCCGACCGTCACAGAGGGAAAAAATTTACCGAACCCGACGAAGAATCGTACCCTTGACGGTATCCTGTAGAACGAATGCAGGGAGAGCGCATTTTCCAAGGAGGGAGGGAACAGATGGACAACATTCCGATGAGACCGCCGAAGCTGCCCGGATATGATTTCGTCCAGATGTTGGGAAGCGGTGCCACCGCCACGGTGTACCTATATAACCAGCGTATGCCCGCACGCCCGGTGGCGGTAAAGGCCAGCGCCAAAACCCTTGACCCACGGGCCGCTGCCCTGTTCAACCGCGAGGCCAACTTCATGGCCAAGCTGTCATCCCACCCGTACATTCTGCCGGTATATGGTGCCGGCGTCACCTCCGATGGCCATGGCTACATCGTCATCGAATATGCGCCGGGCGGCACCTACAACAGCATCATGAAGGCCCGGTCCATGACCTGCGAGCAGGTACTCGACCTCGGCATCAAGCTGTCAAGCGCGCTGTTCACCGCGCATCGCAGCAATATCATCCATCACGACATCAAGCCCAGCAACATTCTCATCACCTCGCAGGGCTTGCCTGTTCTGGGTGATTTCGGTATCTCCACCGATGTGTATGACCGCACCGAAACCGGATTCTCGCCGCCGTGGGCACCGCCTGAGGTGCTTCAGCATCTGACCAATGGTTCGGAAGCCGCCGACATCTATTCACTGGCGGCCACCCTGTACGCCATGTTCGTCGGCTGCTCGCCATTCCAGCACGATTATCACCCGCGTTCGCAATCGGAACTGATTTCGCTGATCGTCAACCAGCCATTGCCTCGCCTCAACCGCCCCGACGTGCCGGCCGATGTGGAAGCGGTGCTGCGCCGGGCCCTGAACAAGGACCCCGACCAGCGGTACTACTCCGCGTTGGAGTTCGCACGTGCCATGCAGCGTGTGCAATTCGCATATTTCGGGCATGCCACTCCCGTTACCGTGGAAGGGATGCCGGCCTATCCCAAAGACATCGAGCGTCGGCGCCGGGCCACGGACCAGCGAGATCAGATCACCCGTTCGTCACGGCGATGGGTCAAACCGGTGGGTATTACCGTCGGTATACTTGCGGCGATCACCGCAGCGGCACTGATATTCGCCTTCGTGGTCGTTCCCCGCATGGACAGCGCCACCGGATCAGATACCAAACAGGTGGCGACGCCCGGCACCAAGGATGATGACAACAACCGCAATAATCAGGATGACGTGATCACCGATACCGCGAACGCCCAGATTCCTTCCCCGGAGAATCTGAACGGCACCTATGCGGCGGATGGGTCATCCGTGACGTTCACCTGGACGAATCCAGACCCGCAAAGCGGTGATACCTATGCGTGGGCCATAGTGCAGGGCAGCAATACCGACCAGAGCGCGCAAACCGTCACAACGTCAGATCCCACGGTGACCGTCAACGCGCAGGAAGGCTCGCAGACCTGCATTCAGGTGTCCATTGTGCGCAAGAACCGCCAGATGTCCGTCAGCCCCGCCATCGCCTGTGCGGCCAAGCCGCAAGAATGATCCGCTCGCCACTGCCGGGCATGCCACCCTGGCATTGCGTATCGCATCAGACGTGCGCCCAGCAGCGGCGAATTCACCAAATGGACAACAGGAACGGCAGGTATTGGAACCGTAAAGCGTTGTCATTACACCAGCAACCAGAGAAAACAGGGGTCAGGGAGTTCAGATGGCCACATCGTCCCAGTCATACGATCGTCGCCGACGCATCAGCGCGGCTTTGCGCCGCCTTATGCCCTCCGGAGGGCATACGTGGACGGTTCCCGTAATCACGCTCCTGCTGCTTCTGGGACTTGTTGCCGGCGCGGTGATCATGAGCACCGTCACGCGCCGCCATGTGCAACTGGACGATGGCACCGTATGGGTCACTTCGCTGAAAAACCAGAAGGCCGCACGATTCAACGTAAAGAACAAGGAGGCCGACGCCGGCGTCTCCTCCTCCGCCCCACGATTCGACATCGCACAGCATAATGGCGACACCATCCTGACCGAAACGACCAAAGCCTCCACCATCAAGGCATCCACGGTCAGCACCGGTGTCAAGACCGACATCAAAGCCAACACCACCACTGTGGTCGGCGGGGATACCGCAGCCCTGATCAACGAGAAGACCGGCAATGTGTGGACCGGCTTGTCGGAAAACCTTGATTCCGTGACCCCCACCACTTCCGATCCGAAAATAAAGCTGGGCGAGGGCGGGCGCATCGCAGTAACCCACGATGGCAAAGTCTACGGATACCGTCCATCCGACGGTATGGTGCTGCGTCTTGACAATCCCAGCAGCGCCAACGTCAAAACCCTCGAATCGCTGACCGACGGCAAGCAGCAGACCGTTGAAAGCTTTACCGTCATCGGGAGCACGCCGGTAATCGCAACCGGCAAAACCGTCATATTCAAGGGCGGCCGCGTCGATGTCGACACGACCGGCACCCTCACCCTTCAGGAGCCTCCCACCGATGACGTACAGTCCGATTGGGTGGCCGCGGCATCACCGAGAGGCCTTGCGCTTATCCCGTTGAAGTCCAATGCCAAGGCGAATTTCATAGCCAACGGGGGCAAGGCGAATCCGGCACGACCGGTATCGTCCAAGGGCTGCGTGTACTCGGCTTGGAGCCAGAAGGCCAGCAACTACATTCGCGCCTGCTCCCCCACGGATACCAGCGTCAAGCCGCAAACCCTCGAATCCGTCAATACTACTTCCGAATTGGTGTTCCGCACCAACCATCGCCTTGTGGTGCTCAACGACACGGTTAACGGCAATGTGTGGAACCCTGAGGATTCCACCAAAGTCATCAAAATACAGTGGAACAAAATACAGACCGAGCAGACCGAGAAAGAACAGCAGAACAACGACTCGGCCAACAACCACCACGACTTCTCCAAGACCTGTTCCGCACAATCCGGCCAAATCAAAGCCGAGGATGATGAAATCGGCGCACGAGCCGGTTCGGAACAGATTCTCGACGCGCTGCGCAATGACGAGCAGACCGATTGTTCCGTACTGAAAATCACCAAGGTTGGCGCACCAAACAACAAAGACGTCACCATTTCGCCGATTTACGACGGCCGGTATCTGCAACTCGATGCCTCCGCCGCATCCGCAGGCACCGTTACCTTTACTTACGATATTTCCGATGGTCGCGGCCAGACCTCTTCCGCCACGGTGACCGTAACCCTGAATGATGGAGGCAACCACGCTCCCGTACAGTTCGACACTCCTCCCGAGATCGATGTGGAGCAGGGAGCCAGTTATACCGCCAATGCGCTGAGCAGCTTCAACGATCCGGATGGAGACCCGCTCACTCTGGTCTCCGCTGTGGCCCAGAACACCGACCAGGTGCAGGTGTCCACCCGAGCCGACGGCCAGCTTACGTTCAACACCGGTGCGCTGGCGTCGGGACGTGTGGGCGTCGAGGTCACCGTCTCCGACGGCACGGCAACCGGCACCGGCATGGTGTATTTCTCGGTCAAGCCCGCGAACACCTTGGCCGCGGTCATCGACCCGGTAGCGAAAACCACCGTTCCCAACACGGATACCGTCGTCAAGCTGTCCTCTTATGTGCATGGCACTTCCTTGCAGCCGGCACAACTGACTCAGGTGGATACGCCCAACGGCGCTTCGACGACCACCAATGCGGCGGATATGTCGTTGACGTTCAAGGCCACCAATCCCGGCACCTATTATGTGCCCTACATCATTACTCAAGGTTCGATTCCGGCCACCGGATTGGCTCGAGTCGAGGTGCAGCCTGCCACCGGCGAGGCCGCCAAACCGGTTGCCGCCAACGATGTCGCCCTGCTTGGCGCGGATAATACCGCCATTGTGGAGCCGCTCACCAATGACGTCGATCCGATGGGCGGTGTGCTGTCCGTCACCACGGTGAGCGCACCGGCCGACTCCGGCATCAAGGTTGGTCTCGTCAGCCATAAGCGCGTGTATATCACCGCGCGTCAGGTGCCCACGAAGCCCGTCGCCCTTACCTACACCGTGGCCAACGCCTCCGGAACCGCCAAGGGCACCATCGTGTTGCAGCCGCCGGCTCTGGCCACCTCGAATTCAGTGCCCAAGGCCAGCAATATCAATGCCCAGGTGCGTACCGACGGCATCGTGTCCGTGGATGTGCTTGACCATGTGGCCTACTCGGATGGCACCACGGTCAAACTCAAGAACAACCTGCAATACGACAAGGGGACGTTCAAGGGTCTGGCCTTCGTCTCTGGAGACACGGTCCGCTACCAAGCATCCAGCGAGACCGGCAACTTCCCCATCACCTATACGGTTGAAGACAATCTGGGTAATGTGGCTTCCGCCAATATCACCATTACCGTGCATAAGAGCGACGCAGCGAGCAAGGCCGCGCCAACCCCGCATGACGCCGAAGCGCAGGTTGCCGCCGGGCAGAAGGTCCGCATCCCCATCACACTGACCGGCATAGACACGGATGGCGACGACGATCAGCTGTTGGGTCTGGGCAACAAGGCACCCACGCTGGGCCGCATATCCGAAGTCGGTTCCGACTACTTGGTCTATGAAGCGTATCCGGATTCGTCCGGCACCGACACCTTCTCCTATGCCGTGGAGGATTGGACCGGTCAGCGCGCACAGGCGCAGATCCGCGTGGGCGTATTCCAAGGATCGTCCGACTCCGGCGTATACGCCAGGGATGACGAAATCACGTTGAGGCCCAATACGGCCGCAACCGTGCCGGTCGCGCAGAACGACATCTCCGGCGACAACACCAATCTGACCGTCGACAAGCATGTCGAGGTCCAAGGTCTCGACGGGGTGAGCGTGAAAGACAATATGATCTCCTTCACCACGCCCGGCAGCGCCACCACCGACTATATCGCCTACACGGTCAAAGACAAGGCCGGCTTGTCCGATACGGCCACCCTCACGGTAAACGTGGATCCGAGTGCCGCCATCGAGCCGCCTACCGCCTACGACTATCGTGTGCCGTCCGCCGCCACCATCGATAAGAAGTCCGTGGATGTGGATGTTTCCCAGTGGATCGCCAATCCTTCCGGCACAGCCAATGAGCTCAAGGTCGGCGTGCATCCCTCCGCCAGCGCTCACGCTCACGTCAAGGGCGGCGAGCATTCGACCACCATCACCGTCGACCTGACGTCACAGGCGCGAGCCGTGCCTTACACGGTGACCAATACGAAATACAACATCACCTCCACCGCGTTCATCCAGGTACCGGCCTATGGTGTCTTTCCGCCCACGCTGCGTCCCAAGGCACCGGAATTGAAGGTCAACTCGCGCGAGACCATTGAAATCAACATCAATGACTATGTCCGCGTCGGCGCCGGCAAGGAACCGTATATCGAAAGCGCTGATTCCGTCAGCGCCACCAAGGCTTCCAACTCCGATTTCTACGTGAACGACAAGACCCTGAAGTTCACTGCGGCAAAAGACTACGCAGGCCCCGCCTCCATTACCTTTACCGCTGTGGATGGCAAGCAGGGATCGGATAAGACCAAGATCATCAATTCCGCAGTGATCACTCTCCAGATCACGGTGATAGGCCGCGATGTGCCGCCGCCCACGTTCTCGTCCTCCACTATTGATGTCGAGGCGGGCGCGGACCCCAAGACCGTTGATCTGACGGCGCTCACCCATGCACCGTCCGGCGTGTATGACGACGAAAAGCAATACACGTATTCCGGTGGAAGCTCATCATCCAAGCAAATCACCGCAAACCTGTCCCGTTCCGGTAGCTTGCAGGTTTCCGCCACCAAGGATGCCGCTCCTGGCACCACCGCGTCCATTCCCGTGCAAATCGCATACGGCGCGGGCACCGTGAATGCCGGTGTGACCGTGCGCGTAGTGTCTTCGACCCGTCCGCTGACACGCGTCGGCAACAAGACGTTGAAGATCAAGGCCGGTGCCAGCGATGCCGTGAACGTGCTTACCGGCGCGTACAATCCGTTCCCCGATTCCTCGCTGACCGTCATCAGCTGCAAGGCGGATGACGCCGCCAAACTCACCATCGCCGGATGCGATGCCTCCGGAAACATCACCATCGCCGTCGCATCCGATGTAGGTGCTTCCACGAACACCGTGCTCGTCACCGTGCAAGACGGCACCAAGTCCAAGGATCGTGAAGTCACCGCATCGATTACCGTGTCCGTGATCGACAAGCCCGAGCCGCCACTGCTCTCTCCCGTAGCCGGGGAACCGCAGGACAGCGCGGTCAGCCTCACATGGACGCCCGGTGCCGCCAATGGCAGCCCGATCACCAACTACAAGGTCAGTTGGACCGGTGCCGTCACCGGAGAGAAGGATTGCGGTACCGTCACCTCATGCCAGGTCACTGGTCTGAAGAACGGCAAAACCTATTCCTTCACCGTCGCCGCGCGAAATGACGTCGGCTGGTCCAAGCCGTCCACCGCCGTCGAAGCCACACCGGACAAGGTGCCGTCCGCTCCCACCGATGTTACGGTCACAGGTGGCAATAAAACCGCCAAGGTGACGTGGAAAGCGCCGAGCGGTGATTTCAGCGCCGTCGACAACTATTCAGTGACCGTCACCGGTGCAGGTGCTCCGCAGACCAAGGAAACCGGCAATACGGCCACCGAGCTGTCGTTTACGTTCAACAACAACGACATTTCCGATGGCACCGCCATTACGGCGACCGTCAAAGCCCATAACAAAATCAATTGGAGTGCCGAGTCCGCCGCATCGCCGTCAGAGAAGATCTGGGGAGACCCGGATGCGCCGAACATTGCGTTGTCGAACGACGACACCACGGTAACGGCGAAAGTCACTCTCGGCAATAACCGCAATGCCGGCTGCCGGCGAATTTCCTTGGGAGGAGACGTCAAGGACACCATCGATTGCAGTGACAGTGGCGCTACGTTCGATATCAATGAGAACGATTTGAACACCCGGGAAATCACCGTAACGGCCACCGTGGTGCCGCAGCGCGATGCTTCCTCCGGCACGGGCAAGAGCAGCTTTGTCCCGCAGTACAAGGTCCAGCCGCCCACTGACGTCTACACCACCGGATCCGGCAGTACATGCACCGTGCATTGGACCAAGCAGGGACATGCGCAGTCCTACAGCGTGACTGCCGATGGCATCGATTCCGGTACAGCTACTAACCGGAACTCACTCGACTTCCGAATGAGTCCTTGGGCCAAATGCAACACCGCATCGGTGCAACAGGTGTTCAACGGCGCTACCAGCGACGCCGTCACCGGAGGCCCGCACAATGGCGCTCCTTACACCTATGAGAAGAAGGCTGTAATCAACAAACCGCAGGAGCTGCGCTGGTCAGACAACGCTCACGTCATTAACGTCACCGGCGGTTCGGTTGATGTCTATGGCAAGTCGGCCACTGTACAAATCATCATCAATGGCCAACCGTTCACGTGGAACTCCGGCCAGCCATTGGATGTCACCGACTTGGCCGTGGCCGCCGATGGCAACTACGCGTGGAGCGTCAAAGTCACCGGCGGGCCGGGATACTCCGGTCTCGACAACACTGCGGACGGAGGCAGCGTCGCGGGCACACGTCCCTCTGACTCCTCGGAGGGGACCAAGTCGCTCAAATCCGGTACCGATGTCACCACTTTGGCCAAGAACCCCTGGATTCTTGGTTTCGGCAATACCCCAATATCGTCAACCACCATTCACAAGCAGTAGGAGAACATCCATGAGCGAGAACATCGATGACGCGACGCAGTTGTCTGACACGACCCGTCTGTCCGACAGCACGCAGCTATCCGACAGCACGCACTTGTCCGACGCCACGCACCTGGCATCCGCACCACACACCGGCACGACCCCAAGCACCGAGTCGGCGCCGCAGTCCGTTGCGCTGCCTAACCTGCCGCAGCGGCCGTCACAAGCGCCGTCAGAAAAGCCGTCTCCTACCACTGACGCCGCCTCCATCCCTGCGGGCGATGACAGCACCGTGCTCAAGCCGCGCAAGGGATCGACGCCAGCCATCCCGCAGCAGGTCACCGCGCAATCACAGCCACAATCCCAGCCGCAGCGTCAGTCGAGCAAAGCCGCGCAAGCAGCCGCATCGGCACTGCCCGCCAGCATCAATTCCGGACTACTGCCCCAGCCCACGGCTCAGGTCCGGGATTTCCAGCAGTCCTTCAATGCGCTGGTCGAGAATGTCTCCAAGGTGGTTATCGGCAAGACCATCCCTATCAAGCAATGCGTCACCGCACTGATGGTCGGTGGCCATATTCTGCTTGAAGACAACCCCGGCACCGGTAAGACCCAGTTGGCCCGAGGCTTGGCCAATTCCATTTCCACCGGTTTCAAGCGTATTCAGTTCACGCCCGATCTGCTGCCTTCGGATGTGGTGGGTGTGACTTTCTACGATCAGAAGCGCGGAGAATTCGAGTTCCGCGAAGGCCCGATTTTCGCCTCCATCGTGCTGGCCGATGAGATCAACCGTGCATCGCCGAAGACGCAGTCCGCGCTTCTGGAGGTTATGGAAGAGCAGAAAGTCACCGTTGACGGCGTCACCCATGATGTGCCGCAGCCGTTTATCGTGATCGCGACCCAGAACCCCATCGAGCAGCTCGGTACCTATAAGCTGCCTGAGGCGCAGATGGACCGATTCCTTATCAAGACGTCAATCGGCTACCCGGGCCATGATGTGTCCGTCGATATCCTCAAGCAGGTCGATATCACCGACCGTGCGCAGACCATTTCCCCGGTGCTGAGCGGTGACGATGTCATGCGGCTGCGTCAGGTGGCCACCGAAATCTATGTGGATGATGCGATTCGTGAATACATCGTCAGGCTCGTCGAGGCGACCCGCCACAACGAGAAGATCACGGTCGGCTCCTCCATGCGTGGCGCTTTGGCACTGACCCGATGCGCCCGTATCTGGGCCGCGGCCGATGGCCGTGCCTACGTGGTGCCGGATGACGTCAAGGACCTTGCAGTGGCCGTGCTCGCACACCGTATCACGCTGACTCCGGAAGCCACCTTCGATGGCGCGACTCAGGAAAGCCTGATCGCACAGGTGCTCGAAGACGTTCCCTCCCCCACCATCGGTTCCTGATAGGGCCTGGAAAGGTATCCGACCATGGCATCTACATCCGCCGCATCACGCCGTCGCCGGCGCGCTGAACGCATGTTCAAGCGCGCGGTAAGACGCATCAGACGGTTCTTCGCATCCTACGTCTCGCCCTTGGGCTGGGCGGTAACGGGCGCAGGCATCGCATGCCTTATTGCGTTCCCGTTTCTGGGCTGGTATGAGCTGCTCGTATTCGGCATCGTGGCGATGGTGATGATGCTCGCGGCAATCGCGCTTTCCCTCGGCAACACACGCTTCCACGCGTCCATCGCCGTATCCAATCATCGCGTGACCGTGGGAGACACCGTATCCGTTATCGTCGGCATCGACAACACCGGCAGAACGCCGACGACCACAGCACGCGGATATCTGCCAATCGGCGATGCGCATGAACGATTCAACATCCCCATGCTGGCTCCCGGGCAATCCAAGCAAACCGATGTGGAGTTCCGTACCGTATCGCGCGCAATACTGCCCATCGGCCCATTGCGCATCCGCAAGGGAGACCCGTTCGGTCTGGTGCGTCACGAAAAGGAGCTGGCCGACCGCATCACCGTATTCATCCACCCTCGTACCGTGCGTCTCGATACTCTGAATGCCGGCGTGCCCCGCGACCTGGAAGGCCAACCATCCGGCCAGATCGTGGATGATGATCTCGACTTCTACGGATTGCGCGAATACGAGCCGGGCGACGACGTGCGTAACGTCCACTGGCTGAGCTCCGCGAAAACCGGCACGTTGATGATTCGCCAATATGAGGCCACGCGCCGCACCGACACCTCGGTGACCATCAGCGTGAACCCGGACGAATACGTCAACGGCGAGGAATTCGAGATGGCGGTGTCCATCCACTCCTCCATCGGCGTCAAATGCCTGCTGCAGGATCGTCCATTGTTCTGCCACGCGGGCAACGCGCACGGCCAGCCGCGCAACGCCATGGAGTTCCTCGACAACGCCAGTGCCATAGAGCCTGATCGTGAGGATAATCCGAATCTCGCCGAGGGCACGCTGAAGCACAGTCCTGATGCTTCGTTCTATTTTTTCACTGTTGGATCGCTGAAAGACATCGAGCAAATCAAGCGCATGACCTTGGCCTTGCCCCGATCGGCCAGCTGCGTGGTATTGCAGGCCAGCGCCGGCGCCAATCGCGGCATCAGAAGATTCGCCAACTTCACATTGGCCACCATCGGCGACCTCGATGATCTCCCGCTGATCATGGGGGTGCTCGCATGACCTTCGACCAGTCCAGTATCACCAATACCAATACCGCTGCGTACGCCGGATCGAGCGGCACATACACCGGCACTTCCTCCGGCACGTACACCGGGACCTCCACCACCACCGGCTCCTGGGCCGACTCCACACATTCGGTTATCTGGATGACCAGAGGCAATGTGCTTCGCGGCATGGGCCTCAGTCGCCAGCCGTGGGGCAAACGAATCGCCAGCCTCGTACTCATAGCGGCGATGATGTTGCTGGCGCAAGCCAATCTCATCGACGTGTACGGCGGCGTGGCCACTTGGGCGATTGCCGCTGTACCGGCCACCTTGCTGGGCGCGATCATCGCTCTGGCGGGCATGTTGCCGGCGTTGCGACTGTGGTGGCAAATCGTGTTTCTGGCGTTTGCCCAATTCATCATCGGCCCGGTGGTAACGCTGAGTTCCACTACGTCCCATTACGTGATTCCCACCTTGAAGACCTTGAGTTCAGGTTGGGAAATGACGTTTGGCTCGTTCAAGTACATTATTTCCGTCGATCCGCCTCTGGGCACGCAAGACGGCGTGCTGATGGCGGTATGGACCATCGGCCTGTGGCTTACGTTCTTCACCGGCGTGTTTGCCATTAATGCCAACGCATGGTTGTCTCTGGTGGGAGTGCTGCCCCTTGCGGCGGCCGTGGCCGTATGTGCCCTGCTGGGCACAGACAGCGGCTGGCAACGCGCCATCTGCGGTATTGCCTTTGCCTTGCTGCTGATTATCTGGCTGTCTTGGCGTCTTGAACTGCTGGAAGGGGGGCGCTGGATATCCGCGCTGATCATCGTCGTGCTCGCTGCCGGCCTTGCTTTCGGGGGCACGTTGCTGGTGCCACAGGACCGTTTCGTGCTGCGTGACCGCTACGATCCGCCGTTAAGCCCCTACGATTACACCAGCCCGCTCAGCGGCATGCGATCCTATATCAAGGACCACAAAAAAGACGTGTTGCTGACCGTTCATAATCTGCCGGCCGGAACACCGGTCAAACTTGCGGTGATGGATCGATTCGATGGCACAGTATGGAACCTGTCCGATTCTTCCGAAGCCACGGACTCCTCGAATTATCATCGCGTGGGCACCACGATCAAGGCGGATGAGCAGGGTAAATCCTTCACTGCGACCTTCACCGTCGATCAGGAACTGACCGACACCTGGCTGCCGCTGGCGGGAGCGGCCACTGGCGTGAGCTTCGCCAACGATGCCGACAACGGCAATGACACGTTTTACTACAACACGGATACCGATTCCGCCATTATTCCCGCCGGCACGCGTAAAGGCCTCACCTATACCGAATCCGGCATTATCGCCCGCAAGCCCACCGATAAGCAGATCAGCAGTGCGGCTGCGGCCCGCATCACCCAACCAGAAGCCCAGGATGTTCCCGATTCGGCCAGCAAACTGGCCACGTCCATTGCCGGCGGGCAGTCCTCGGGCGGTGCCGCAGCCACGGCGTTGGCTGACACATTGAAAGACTCCGGATGGTTCTCTCATGGACTTGAAGGCGACCATCCCTCCGATGCCGGCCATGGCAACTACCGCATCAACAAGCTGCTGGCAGGCACGGCCATGGTGGGCGACTCCGAGCAATATGCCTCCGCCATGGCACTGATGGCTCGTGATCTGGGACTGCCCTCCCGTGTGGTCCTGGGCTTCCTGCCGAAAAACGAGGATGGCGAAATCACCGATGCCCGCACGGAGAAGACCTCGGGCAATGGCACCAAAATCGAATTCACCGGCAACGATGTCACCGCTTGGGTGGAAATCAAATTGCAGGGCCTGGGATGGGT
>PPYE01275326.1_pt1 | contig 39026 bp, 37 predicted proteins | sample 1559881 | NCBI WGS metagenome assembly PPYE01 (sample SAMN08240022, study PRJNA423297) | Human gut metagenome, whole genome shotgun sequencing project. | reverse complement strand
GCTTTACGGGCATGGTTTGGGCGCAGGTCGACCGTCTCGCGCGCCCCGACGAGATGGGGCATAATCCGCTCATGATGCGCGGCAAGTCCGTCGGCTGGGGCGCGGCGTACTGCCTGCGCATGGTCGTGGATCGGACGGGAAGCCTCAAGTGGGGGACCTGCTACGACGTGACGGAGTATCAGTGGCAAGGCGGACAGGCGAAGGTCGGCGCATGGGGGCATTACACGTCGGCTTTCGACAAGAAGAGCGGCGGCAGCTCCTACATCGACGGCAATCTCGTCGCGCACGTCCCGGGCGTACCCGCGCGCAGCGAAATCTGCCAGTGGGCGGATATGCCGCTCTTTATCGGTTATTCCTACATCGGGCATGTCATACCCGCCATCAATCGGCCGAAATATTATACGCATCTTGCCGGGCGCATCGCACAGGTGCGCTTTTATCGAAGAAGCCTCACGGAGGAAGAGAACCGTACGGTGTATGAGTCGCCGGAGGAAGCAGGGCCGGGGCAGAGGAAGCTCGCCGTATGGCTCGACTTCCGCCATATCCTGACGGTGGGGGCGCATACGACGGAGTGGCGCCATCCCGCAGTCCTCGACCCCGCATTCAAGACGGAAAGACGGTATTGGCGGTTTTGCCAGCTCCGTGCGAAAACGCGCCTTCCGATACAGGCGGGGCTGAAGGCGACGGTCGAGGTCTCGGACGACAAGACCTTCATCAAGGCAAGCAAGAAAATTGTCCTGAAGGACGGCACGAGCTATGTGGATCTTTCGGAGCTTCCCGCATCGCAGTACCTGCGCATCGTGACGGACTTCTCCGCCCAAGTGGGCGCGAGCGGCACGTTCGTGCCGGAACTCTTTGAATACGAAGTCACGGCAAAGAATGAACTGGATTTCACGGAAATGCTTTGGGCTACGCGCCCCGACTGGGAACGCGGGCAGTTTTCCGGCGCGATCGGATTCCCGCCCGTCGACCGCCTGCGCGATTACCCCAAGTATACGGATGTCATCCATGGATGAGCAGAATGGTTTGAAAAAATGGCGGTGAAACGGCACCCGTATCCCGTCCGCAGCGGAATGAAACGGATGCCCAACCTACATCACGATATGAAACGGATGCCCGACCTACATCACGATATGCTTGCCGCCTAGGTAACGCGGCTTCCAGTAGCTGCTTTCAAGCTTGTCGATGCGGACGCCGCGGCTGGAGCTCGCGTGGATGAACTCGCCGCCGCCCAGATAGATGCCGCAGTGCGAGGGACCCGGCTCGTATGTCTCGAAGAAGACGAGGTCGCCGGGGACGAGCTGGGCGAGGCTGCTCGTGCGCGCGCCGAGCTTGTACTGCTCGTCTGCCGTGCGCGGGATCGAAAGGCCGTTTTGGGCAAAGACGTACTGCAGGTATCCAGAGCAGTCGAATGCCTTCGGCGTCGCGCCGCCAAACTTATACGGCGTGCCGATGTAGGTCTTTGCCGTCTGGAGAATGGCGGGGACTTTTCCTTGCGCGAGGATTGGCTTTCCCATGGGCGCGGGCACGCCGCTCTTTTGCGGCGCAGGCAGGTCGATGGCATCCGCGGGCGGCACGATGTCTGAACCCCATTTGCGCACCTTGGCATCCCTGAGGGCGCGCCACGTCGCGTTGTTGACGACACCCGTGACGCGAATCTTTTGGTCGCGCTGGAATTGTGCGACGGCACGTTCGGTCTCGCCGCCGAATACGCCGTCAACGGTGTGTATCGTATAGCCGATGTCCTTGAGCTTCTGTTGGAGCAGGAAGACTTCGTGGCCGTGCGAGCCGGAGGAGAGCGTCGGGGAGGCAAGCGCTGCGCCGCTCATCAGGAACAGTGCGAGACCTATCGTAATGCCGTGCCGCAGGATGTGAGACTGTTTCATACCATCGATCCTTTCCTTGCGATTTTTTCGTTGCGCTTTTTGCTTATGCTTCGCGTACGTGCTCGAGTCCTTGCCGCATGAGGAGGACGACGTGGTCGTCGTCGAGCGAATACCACGCTTCCTTTCCCTCCTTGCGGAATTTCACGAGACGGGCGGCGCGCAGCACGCGGAGCTGATGGGAAATGGCAGACTGCCCCATCGCGAGCGCTTCGGCGATGTCGCAGACGCACATCTCTTCTTCTGCGACGAGCAGGGAAAGGAGCTTGATGCGCGTGCGGTCGCTGAGCATTTTGAAGAGGTCGGCGAGCTGCAGGCTCGTATCGTCATCGAGCGTGTGCAGGAGCGCGTCTTCAACTTTTTCGGGGTGCGTATGGTAAACCTCGCAAAGATCCTCTGTTTCGTTCAATGTCTGGCCTCCCTTTTCCTATGCTACCCCCTATTATATCAGTAAACCTGCGTGATGTCATAGCCATTTTTCTCGAGTGCGGCGATGATCCGCTCGATGTGTTTGTGGTTGTGCGTCTCGACGGTGACGGTGAGCACGACTTTCTTGAAGCTGTCCGTCACCTTTGTCTGATCGTGGTCGAGCCGGATGACGTTCGCGTTTTCCTCGGCAAGGATGCGCGATACGTTGAGGAGCTGGCCGGGCTTGTCGGGGAGCTGCACGGCGAACGCAAAGACGCGTCCGCGCGCGATGAGCGCCTTGTCGATGAGCGCGGAGATGGTGGAAATGTCGATGTTGCCGCCCGAGAGGATCGCGACGACTTTCTTGCCCTTGAACGGGAGCTTCGTGAGCGCAGCGAGGGAGAGGACGCCGGCGCCTTCTGCAACGAGCTTGTGTTTCTCGATGAGGGAGAGCAGGGCGTTCATGATTTCGATTTCCGAGACGGTGATGATGCCGTCGAGGTACGCGCGGCAGAAGGCATAGGTGAGATCGCCCGCTGTCTTGACGGCGCAGCCGTCGGCAACGGTATCGGCGCTTGCGAGCGTCGTCGTATGCCCTGCCGCGAGCGCTGCTTTCATGCAGGCGGCGTTTTCCGGCTCGACACCGATGACCTTGACCTGCGGGCTTATGCGTTTCGTCGCGAGCGCGACGCCGGAGGCAAATCCGCCGCCGCCGATGGGGCAGAGGATCGCGTCGACGTCCTTGAGCGCCTCGATGATTTCGAGCGCTGCCGTGCCCTGCCCGAGAAGCACCTGCAGATCGTTGAACGGATGGATGTAGACGTAGCCGTGCTCCTTTTGCAGTTCGAGGCTGTGTGCGTAGGCGTCGTCGAATCCGTCGCCGAAGAGCACGACTTCTGCGCCCCTTGCCTTCGTCGCTTCGACTTTTAGGATCGGCGTCGTCGCCGGCATGCAGATGACGGCGCGGACGCCGAGGCGCTGCGCGGCGTAGGCGACGCCCTGCGCGTGATTGCCGGCAGACGCGGTGATGACGCCGCGCTTTTTCTCTTCTTCCGTGAGCTGGCTGATCTTATTGTAGGCGCCGCGCAGTTTGAATGCACCCGTGAGCTGAAGGTTTTCAGGCTTTAGGTAGACTTGGTTTTCCGATAGCTCGGAGAAGAACGTGCTCTCGATGAGCCGTGTCTTGACGATGACGCCTTCCAGGCGCTTGGCAGCGCAGTAGACGTCGGCAATTGTCGTATGGGCGAGTATGTCCTTATCCTTTGATTTGGATTCCATTCTGTTTGGTGCTGGCTTTGCCATAAGGCCTCCTGTTTGTTTCCTAGGATATGAGCGGGGTTTCGATTAGTCTATCATGTTCCGCAGAGGGGGTCAATTCCTTTCCCGCGTGTCCCGCGTGCGCATTTTTGCGATACGAAGTTTTTTGAAAATCGAGAGGAATTCAGCGGAGTTGCGCGAATAATAAAGGTGAAAGGAAACGCTGCGGGGGGTGTTCGCATGGCGGAGACGGAAAAGGAAGTGTTCCGTATTTTGGTTCCTGTCGATGGCTCGGCTTCATCCGATGCCGCCGTGCGCTTTGCTGCACAGACGGCACGATCCATGCGTGCGCAGATTGACGTGCTGTACGTTTCGTACTTCGATCATGCGACGGACGCGGAGGTGCCTTCGTGGCTCCCCGAAAGCGTCGCGGGCGCGGTCGGGCACCGTGAGGAGGCGACACTTGCACATGCACGGGGGATCGCGGACGGCATCGCCCATTGTGCGGTACACTGCCGTACGGGCATTCCTGCGAAAGAGATTCTCGCCTTTGCCGAAGAGCGAGGGACGGATCTCATCGTCATGGGCAGCCGCCGCATGGATGCGGTCCATGCGGCATTGATCGGAAGTGTCAGTACGGCGGTGCTGCATGGCGCACAGTGCCCCGTGGCCATCGTCAAAGCAGCGAATCCATCATGAGGTTTCGATTTAAGGGGGGATTACCATGGTCAAAAACATTCTTGTGCCGGTGGACGGGTCGGAAGGCTCGGATCGCGCTATTGCGCAGGCGATTATGCTTGCTTCTTCGTGCGGGGCAAAGATCCATTTTCTCTATGTGGCAAACATCAATCAGCTTGCGATCAACGCATGTCTTTCCGATGCGATCCTGGAGGCGGTGACGAAAGCGGGCAATGTCATTTTGGATCGCGCACTCGAGATGGTGCCGTCGGGCGTTGAGAAGGAAGCCTTCTCGGAGACGGGATCGCCTGCCGTCGTCATCCTCGATTTCGCGGCGAGCAACGACATGGATCTCATCGTCATGGGCAGCCGCGGGCTCGGCGTCGTCAAGGGTGTTTTGCTCGGCAGCGTGAGCCAGTACATCGTCGAGCAGTCGAAGTGCCCGGTGCTCATCGTGAAGTGAGCCAGTTGGTTCGGCATTTGCGGGGATACGAAAAGACCTCCTGTCACCATTGGTGATGGGAGGTCTTTCGATTCTTTCGATGGATGGCTCAAAGCGCCGCGTCGAACATCCTGCCGACGAGGCCGAACTGGGGCGCCTTTGCGAAAGTCCCTTGATCCGTGTAGGCTTCCGCCTGCGTGAGTTTTTTGCCAAAGATGGCATAAAACGTGCGGAACAAGTCGTCTGCGGCATGCGCTTTGCCCGCCGCATGTATGGCAGATCCGTCCGCGTCGTCATCCGCCGGCCTTCCCGCTGAATCGGCGGCATGTCCTGCGGCAGCATCCGAATCCATGCGATCATCCGTGCCCGAAACGGCATCGGCGTGCGCATCCACACGCTGCTTCGAACGGTCTTGGGCACACTGGGAATCGATCGACGCATTGTACGTTGCAACGAGCTCCTTGATGATCTGAAGCGTCTCTTTCATGCCGTCGCTGTAGACGGTTATGCCGCCATCCCTTGGAAGCAAGTTGCTCGCAGCGAATCCGAACTGCGTCGCGGCGACTTCACGCGACGTCATGCGAAGATCCTGCATCGCCGCACCGTACTGCGTGGTGAAGAAGTTCGTCGGCTTTTCGTAGGCAGCTGCAGGTGAGACGAAACCGCCTGTGATGCCGCGCAGTGCATGGAGCTGCCTTGCTGCCGCCGTATGCGCTTGGACGTCCTGCGCATCAAAAGGATCCGATGCGATCTTCTGGCCTTCTGCGTCCAAGCCGGCAATCGCATCTTTTGGTGCAGCGCCCGCAGCGGGCGCTTCGGGGAAAACGGCATTCCCTGCTGCCGTGCCCATGGTCGTCTTGTACAGCCCGTACGCATTGCTGGAAGCAGGCATAACGGTGAGCATGAGATGCACCTCCTTGGTGACTTCCTGGAATCCATTCGGATCATATCATTCTGCTGGACCATCTGCGCCCACACGCTCTCGCATGAAACCTTAAAATCCGTCCGTGATAATCGATCCATGCGAACGCATCCGTGCCGGTCGGCTTGACCGTTGAAGCCTGCAGTAAAATCCATGGCACTGCATAAGCGCCTATCCTCATTGTATTTATTCGTGAAAAGGCGTGCGGTTCCTCCCGTTTGAAAGATTAAAAGTGTGTAACATTGTTATGGCTGGATTAAATAATGGTTTCGCACGATGAGACTGAGCGTCAGGAGCAGCACGCCCGCGAAGCCGAAGACGTAGGGCATGCCGAGGTATGTCGCGATGACACCGCCGAGAATCGGCCCTGCCATCGAGCCGCATTGCTGTGCGGCAAAGAGGAATCCGAAGATGCGCCCCTTGTAGTCCGGCGGCGTATTCGAGGCGAGTACGGCGTTGATCGCAGGCTGGATCGCGCAGAAGAAGAGCCCGCCCGTGAACTGCATGATGGCGAAGAGGCAGAGGCTGTGCGGTATGCCCTGCAGGATCATGCAGATGCCGGCGCCCGCGAGACCTGCGCACATCGTGCGGAAGAAGCCCTTCTTTTGTCCGAGCGATCCCCAGATGGGTGCCGCCATCGCGCCCGCGATGCCGCCGAGGGAGAAGACGAAGCCCGCGACGAAGACAATGTTGTCCATCGGCCCCGCGAGATCGGCGATGTACGTCGTGATGACGGGCTGGAGGATGAGGATGACCATTTGGACGAGCGTGCCGCAGATCATCATGCTGCGAATGAGCGGGATCTTCCAAAGGCTCGTTTTTTTCTCGCCTGCAGCAGAGGCTTTTTCCTGTTTGGGGGCGGGCGGTTCCTTGATGACGAAGGTGAAGATGAGGAAATTCAAGAAGAGCGCGCAGCCTGCGACGAAGAATGAAGTACGCATGCCGAAGGCTTCGGCAAGCACGCCGCCGAGCAGCGGCCCCACGACGCCGCCTGCCGTGAGCACGCCCTGCATGAGGCCGAGGCAGAAGCCGAGCCGCGCTGGCGGCGCGTAGAGTGTCATGATCGCGAGATCCATCGGCCAAAGGCCGGCGGCGAATCCCTGGAAGAGGCGCATGAGGGTGAGCTGTTCGGGACTCTGCACGATCCCGCCCAAAAAGTAGCTCACGGAGAGCAGGAAGCTCGCGCGCATCGCCATGGCACGCTTGCCCTTCGTGTCCGCCATGCGCCCCCAAATCGGCGCCATGATGGCGGACACGAGGAAGGTCGATGAAAAGACGATGCCCGACCAAAGATGCACCGCGTCTGCGCTGACGCCGAGGTCGCGCGTCAGGTACATCGGCAGGAATGGGATGAGCATGGTGTAGCTCGACGACATGAACAGAATGTTCATGGTGAGTATGGCGAGGACGATCTTCCAATTCATAAAATGACTTCCTTCTGTTTCATCGCGGTTTCGCCCGCAGCATGGTACTGCTCCCTATCGTACTGTTATTGTATCACGTGGGCGGACGGTTCGCAAAGAGAAGGGTCAGTTTTCGATGCCCTTTCGCGCGGGGATTCCTTTCGTATAATAGTGACGAATCTCCTGCATCTCCGTCACGAGGTCGGCGCGCGCTATGAGCCAGTCGGGCGCGTTTCGTCCCGTGCAGACGAGTTCCGTCTTTGCGGGGAGTGCCGCGAGGAAGGATTCGAGCGCATCGCGGCGGATGAGCCCGAAGAAGAGCGCGACGTTCACCTCGTCGAGGATGACGAGGTCGTAGGCGGCGGATTCGGCGGCGCGCTTTGCCTTTTCGAGCCCCGCTTCGAGGAGGTCGCAGTAATCCTTGGGCGGCTCGCCCTTCGGGAATACGACGATGTCCTCGCCCCAGGCGGCGCGCTGCTCTTTGGTCAGCATGCCTTCCTCGGCGATGAAGAAGGGCTTGCCCGTCGTACGGAGCGTGAGGGCGGGAAAGCCCGCGAGAATCTTCTGCTCGCTGTAGGCGAGGCTCTTCATGAACTGCATGAGGTAGACGCGGTGTCCTGCGCCGAGCGCACGGATCGCAAGCCCGATGGCTGCCGTCGTCTTTCCCTTGCCGTTTCCGGTGTAGACTTGAAGCATGGAAAACTCCTTTCGGGGCAGGGCGGAATCTCCTTTATTTTATTTATATTATACTACTATATCATACTACGCTACGGATGGAATGTTATGACACGATGGATGGAATGCGGCAGGAAAGGGAAATCGCGATCGGATTTCTGGACGAAACGATGAAATTGTGCTAGAGTAAAGGCGGGACGACGTGTACATGCTTCATGGTACACGCGCAAAGGGCCACGAGATCGTCTCTCGTGGCTCTTTGTGCTCCGAGCAGATAGGAAGGTGTTTTATGGCGGTCATGCACGTGGATATGGATGCGTTTTTTGCCGCGATCGAGCAGCGCGACCACGCAGCGTATCGCGGGCGACCCGTCATCGTCGGCGGGCTTTCGGGGCGCGGGGTCGTCTCGACGTGCTCGTACGAGGCGCGCCGCTATGGCGTGCATTCCGCGATGGCGATGGAGCGCGCGCGGACGCTCTGTCCGCATGCCGTATTCCTCGAAGGGAATTACGCGCACTACCGCGAAGTCTCGCGGGCGATTTTTGCCATTTTCGCACGCTACTCGCCCGTCGTCGAGCCGCTTTCGGTCGACGAGGCATTCCTCGACCTTGCGGGGCTTGCGCGCATCATGCGAACGCCGCGCGGCTACGCGGAAAAGCTCAAGGCGGACATTTGGCATGAGGTGGGGCTGGTCGCCTCCTGCGGCATTGCGCCGAACAAGTTCCTCGCCAAGATTGCGTCCGACCTCGAAAAGCCCGACGGGCTCGTCGTCATCGAGGAGAAGGACGTTCTATCCGTGCTCGCGCCGCTCGCCGTCGCGCGGATCTGGGGCGTTGGGAAAAAGACGGAAGAAGCGCTCCGAGCCCTTCGCATCAAGACGATCGGCGAACTGCGCGAAACGTCGCCCGCGCGCCTTTCCTGCGCGGTCGGTGCGCGCATGGCGCAGCACCTCCTCGCGCTGGCAAACGGCGTAGATACCCGCCCCGTGGTGGCCGCGCGCGAGCGGAAATCCATCGGCAGGGAGCACACCTTCCCCAAAGATATTTCGGCAGGGGAGGAGGCGGAGGCGGCGCTCCTCGCGCTCGCGGGCGAGGTTGGGCGTCGCCTGCGGCGCGCGGGCATCCGCGCGCGGACGATCCAGATCAAGGTGCGCCTCGGCTCCTTTCAGACCATCACGCGAAGCCGCACGCTTCCCGATGCGACGTGCTACGATGCGGAAATTTACAAGACGGCGTATGAGCTCTTTTGCGCCCTGCGCCTTCGCGAGGGGATCCGTCTCCTTGGCATCACGGCTGCGGGACTCACGGCAGGAGAGCTGTCCCTCTTTCGCGACGAGGCGAAGAAGGACAGCCTCTATGCCGCCATTGACGCCATCAACGAAAAACTCGGCACGGCAGGCATTACGAAGGCGAAGCTCCTGCGGCGCGCACACGAATGAAATTAAATTTGTGAAAAAAGTTATAGCCAAGAGTCATAACTTACGTTAAAATAGAATAAGTTTGAATGTAACTCCGAGCGCGTATGGCTAAGGCAATGCTATGCCGTGCGCGTCGGGGCCTCGGGGGAAACGCCGAGACCTTCCGCCGCAAGGGCATTGAAAAGGAGCAGAACCGATCGGTACGGACGATCCTTTTGCTGCGCATTTGCGGCGAGGATGGTCTTTTTTCTTTGGATTACGATTAGGAGCGAGCAAGGCATGAAGGAAATCCGAACCGTCGATGCGGTGGGGCAGCGGCTCTGCCACGACATCACGCAGATCGTGCGCGGCGTGACGAAGGACGCACGCTTTCGCAAGGGACACGTCATCTGTGAGGCGGATATTCCCGTCCTCCTGTCGCTTGGCAAGGATCACATTTATATTTGGGACGCAGACGGCAGCCAGCTCCATGAGGATGAAGCGGCGGACGTGCTTCGCGCGCTTTGCCAAAATGCGCACATGCATGCGACTGCACCGAAAGAGGGCAAGATCGAGCTCGTCGCCGATTGCGACGGGGTCTTTCAGGTCGACGCAGATCGGCTCAATGCCGTAAACGAAATCGAGGACATGACGATCGCGACATTGCCGCAGAACATGCCCGTCCAAAAGGGACGCCACCTCGCGGGCATGCGCGTGACGCCGCTCTTCATCGGCAAGGAGCGCATGGAAGAGGTCAAAAAAGTTGCGGGCAGCGAGCCGCTGCTGCGCATTCGTCCCTATCGGAAGAACCTTAAGGTCGGCGTCGTGACGACGGGCACGGAAGTGTTTTTAGGCCGTATCGAGGACACGTTCACGCCCGTGCTCGCGGCAAAGCTCAAGGCGTTCGGCCTCGCCATCGCGGCGCATCGCCTCACCGACGATGTGACGGAGCACACGCAGGCGGCGATTGAAGAGCTCCTCGCCTGCGGCATGGACATCATCCTCTGCACGGGCGGCATGAGCGTCGATCCCGATGACCGCACGCCGGCGGCGATTCGCGCGGCGGGCGTGGACATCGTGACCTACGGCGCGCCCGTCCTGCCGGGCGCGATGTTCCTTCTCGGATACGCTGAGCGGGAGGGACGGCAGGTGACGGTCATGGGGCTGCCGGGCTGCGTGATGTTCGACAAGGCGACGATTTTCGATAGGATCCTGCCGCGCGCGATTGCAGGGGATGCCATCACGCGCCGCGAGATCCGGCACTTCGGCGTCGGCGGGCTCTGTATGCGCTGTGAGACGTGCCACTATCCCGTCTGCGGGTTCGCGCACTGATCGCAAGGCATGGAGAGGAGGAAGGATATGAGCGTGCAGGATATATCCGTGGAGCAGGCAGTCGATATGCTGCTCGGCCGCACGAAGGAAATCGAGGACGTGGAGCGCGTGCCGCTTGACCATGCGCTCGGGCGCGTGCTCGCCGAAGACATGCGTGCGCCGTTTCCGAATCCGCCGTTTGACCGTTCGCCGCTCGACGGCTACACGTTCGCCGCAGAGGCGACAAAGGGGGCGACGGAGCGAGACCCCGTGCGCCTCGCGGTCGTCGGCGAGGAGTGCGCGGGCGCGTTTTACGCGAAGCGCGTCGTTTTGGGCACGGCCGTCCGCATCATGACGGGCGGCGCGATCCCCGCAGGGTGCGACTGCGTCGTGCGGCAGGAGGATGTCCTATTTGAGGCGGGCGGCATCACCGTGCCGTACGAGCTGCACCATCATGAAAACTACTGCTTCGCAGGCGAGGATGTCGCGGAGGGCGCACTGCTCGCAAGGCAGGGCGAGGAGCTTTCGGCGGCGCATATCGGCGTGCTCGCGAGCCTCGGCTTTGCGGAGCTCCCCGTCTACCGCCGCCTGCGCGTCGCGATTGCGAGCACGGGGGACGAGCTTATGCTGCCCGGCACGCCGCTCGCACCGGGCAAGATATACAACAGCAACCTGTACCTTTTGTCGTCGCGCCTCAGGGAAATGGGATTCGATCCGATGGTGCTCGGCATCCTGCCCGACGATGCGGAGAGAGTGGCGGCGCTTATCGCGCGCTATCGTGAAAAGGCGGATCTTTTTTTGACGACGGGTGGGGTCTCGGTCGGCAAGAAGGACATCATGCACGGCGTCGTGAAGACGATCGGCGAGCGGCTCTTCTGGCGCGTCTGCATGAAGCCGGGCGCGCCTGCCATCGGCTATACGTCGGGCACCATGCTCGGCATCGCGCTGTCTGGCAACCCGTTTGCTTCCTACGCGACGTTCGAGCTCCTCGTGCGGCCTGTGCTCGCGAAATTCGCGCGGCGCGCGTCCGTGCTCGTGCATCATGCGCGCGGCGTGCTCGCGGATGCGTTCCCGAAGAAGAGCCTCGGCAGGCGCTTCATCCGCGCGCATTTCGACGCCGGGACGGGACGCGTCACGCTGCCGGAGCAGCACGCTTCGGGCACGCTTTCGGGGCTTGCGCGCTGCAATGCCTTTGTCGAGATTCCTGCCGGGACTTCCGCACTCAAGGCGGGCGCGGAAGTCGATGTTGTGTTATTGAAGTGAGATGGGATACTATGTACGATCGTTTCAATCGGAAAATCGAGTACGTCCGCATTTCGCTGACGGATCGCTGCAATCTGCGCTGCCGCTACTGCATGCCGGAAGAAGGCGTACCGAAGCTCGCGCATGACGATATCCTGCGGTTTGACGAAATCGTCCGCGTCGTGCGCCAGCTCGCGCGCCTCGGCGTCAGGAAGGTGCGGCTGACGGGCGGCGAGCCGCTCATCCGGCGTGACATCACGAAGCTCGTCGCATCGATTCGCGCGGTCAGCGGCATCGAGAGCGTCGCCGTCACGACGAACGGCGTGCTGCTGCAAGAGCTCGCGGAGGGACTCGTGCAGGCGGGGCTTTCCGCCTGCAACATCAGTCTCGACACGCTAAGGCCGGAGACGTTTGCCTCGATCACGCGGCGCGATGCCTTTTCGCGCGTTGCGGCGGGCATCGGGGCGCTCGAGGCGGCAGGGCTTCGTGACATCAAGTTCAACTGCGTGCCCATCAAGGGCGTCAATGAGGAGGAGCTTCCCGCGCTCGTCGCGAAGTTTACGAAGAAGCGTCCGTACAAGTTCCGCTTCATCGAGCTCATGCCGATCGGCTGTGCCTACGAGGCGGGCTTTGAGGGCGTGCCGATGGCGGACGTAGCGTTGCAGCTCATGCGTGCATTCGGCGCGCTGACGCCTGCGCCCGCACCGAAGGGCGTACATGGTCCCGCGCGCTATTATCGCATGGCGGGGTTTTGCGGCGAGGTCGGATTCATCGACGCGATGGAGCATAAATTCTGTGCCGCGTGCAACCGCGTGCGCCTCACGGCGGAGGGTTTCCTGAAGCTTTGCCTCAATGCGAGCACGGGTCTCGACCTTCGGACGCTCCTGCGCGGCGGCATCACAGACGAGAATCTCGCACTCGCGCTAAGGAGCGCGATCTACAAAAAGCCGGAGGAACATTTTTTTGAAGAGGCGGGGCACTACGCGAAGCGCGACAGCCGCGCCATGTACCAAGTCGGCGGCTGAGGCATGCGGAAAGACGGTTTGTGCGCACGGCGTATGCGCATGTAGGATAAAGGGAGGATTCGCGATGGGGCAGATCAAGGCCATTTGCACGAGTGAGACAAAGGGCACGCTGAAACATGTCGTACACAAGGCACTCTTTCATACGGAATGGGGCATTGTCGGCGACGCGCACGCGGGCGACTGGCATCGTCAGGTCAGCTTTCTCGGCCATGAGGAAATCAAGGCGTTCCGCCGCCGCGGCGTTCTCGTGAAGTTCGGCGCGTTCGGCGAGAACATCGTCGCGGATGGCTTCGACCTCAAGACGCTGCCCGTTGGAACGCGCCTCCGCTCCGGCGACGTCTGGTTTGAGATCACACAGATCGGCAAGGCGTGCCACAAGGCGTGCGCGATCCGCGAGCAGGTCGGCGACTGCATCATGCCGCGCGAGGGCATCTTTGGCCGCGTGCTGCACGGCGGCTGGATCGAGGAAGGCGATATGCTGGAGATCACCGAAGAGCCGATGCCGCTGGACGCCGCGATCATCACGGCGAGTGACAAGGGAAGCCGCGGCGAGCGCGAGGACAAGAGCGGCGGGAAGCTGAAGGAAATGCTTGAGGCGGCAGGCTACGCGGTCCTGGAGAAGGCGATCCTGCCCGACGAACAGGATGCGCTCGAACATAAGCTCAAGGAGTTTGCGGCGCTCGGCTTCGGCCTTATCGCGACGACGGGCGGCACGGGGTTTTCCGTGCGCGACGTGACGCCGGAGGCAACGCGCGCCGTCTGCACGCGCCTTGCTCCGGGCATCGCGGAGGCAATGCGCGCGTTCTCGATGGGGATCACACACCGCGCGATGCTTTCGCGCGCCGAGGCGGGCATCTGCAAGCGTTCCCTCATCGTCAACCTGCCCGGCAGCGAGAAAGCCGTCGAGGAGTGCCTCGGCTTCATCCTGCCTGAGCTCAGGCACGGCATCGAGATCCTGCGCGGCGAAGCGGGCGAGTGTGCAAGAAAGTAAGAGTGCCATGGATTTTTCGGATATAGCCCTGCTCCTCGTCGCGGGCGGCAAGAGCAGCCGCATGGGGCAGGACAAGCGGTGGGCCGCGCTTGGCGATACGGCACTTCTCGCACGGCTGGCGCAAAAGGCGGATCGGATCCCGTTTGCGGAGCGGCTCCTCTGCGTCGAGCGGGAAACGCCGGCGCTTCTTCGCCTCGCCGGGCAACATGGCATGCGTCTCGTGTGCGACGAACGGCAGGAAGCTGGCCCGATGGAAGGGCTGCGGCGCGGCCTTTCGGCGATGGGGACGGACTGGGGACTCGCGGTTTCCTGCGACATGCCGTTCTTTGCGTTTGAAGCAGCCTGCGATCTGCTGAGCGCGGCGCAGGAGAGCCCCGCCGCCCGTGCCGTACTGCCCGTGCAGGGGCGCAGGTGGCAGCCGCTCGCCGCACTCTATCACCGTGGGCTCGCCGCCGTGTTTTTGGCGGCACTCGCGCGCGGCGAGCGAAAGATCCGCGCGGCGGCAAGTGGCGCGGCGCACGTGCTCGTGCCGTTTGACGAAGCGCGCGAAAGCCTCTTTTTCAACGTCAACACGCCCGCCGACCTGCGCCTTGCCGCAGGCCGTATTGCAAACGAGGGGCGGCGCGTTCCGCTCGTGACGGTTTCGGCGCCGCAGTCGGGTACGGGCAAGACGACGTTCATCGAGCGCGTCCTGCCGATTCTCGCGGCGGCCGGGATTCGCGCTGGAGTCGTCAAGGGCGACGCCCACGGCTACCATCTCGACCGCAAGGGCAAGGACAGCGACCGGTTCCGCACAGCGGGGGCGCGCGCGACGGCTGTCGTCTCGCCCAGCGGCTACTTCATCGAGCAGCGGACGGAGACGCGCGAGAGCCTTGCAGCGGTCGCCGCGCGTCTGAAGGATGTCGACCTCGTGCTCATCGAGAGCCGCAATCACGGTACGGCGCCGATTCTCTCCCTCTTCCGCGGCAAGGGCGAACCCATCGTCACGGACGAGGTGGCAGCGGCTTTCGCCAAGAGCGACCGGCAGATCCCCATGGAAGGCGTCCGGGTATTCGACCTCGACGACAGGGAAGCGGCGGTGCGCACGATCCGCTTTCTCGCGTGCCGCTGAACCGCTGGACACATCGGTTTTGGGCGATCTTTTGAAATGGCATGGAAGAGGCTCTGCCATTCGACTTGCGTCGAGGCAGAGCCTCTTTTTTTTTCGGACCTACGTCAAGCGCTGCGGACAGCGCGCCTCAGCATCCATCCACAGCATTTGGAATCGCTCCTCTTTTTTTCCTGCATGCCGTTATGATACGCCAACCGAGCGTGCGGGGCGATGCCCATGCGCGTCTCTTTCGAGGGGATCAGATGAAGAGAGCTCCCTCCTCGTAGTCCTCCGGCAGGACGCGCTTTAGGAATCGCTTCGTACGTTCTTCTTTCGGACGCGTGAAGATTTCTTCGCTCGAACCCTCCTCGACGACGACGCCATCCGCCATGAAGATGACGTGCGTCGCGACGTCGCGTGCGAACTTCATCTCGTGCGTGACGACGATCATCGTCACGCCCTCCTCGGCGAGCTGCTTCATGACGGCGAGGACTTCGCCGACGAGCTCAGGGTCGAGCGCCGACGTCGGCTCATCGAAGAGGATGACGTCGGGTGCCGCCGCGACGGCGCGCGCGATGCCGACGCGCTGCTGCTGCCCGCCCGAAAGCTGCGCGGGGTAGTAGCCGGCGCGCTCCAGCAGTCCGACCTTTTCCAGCGCCTTGCGCCCGATCGCTTCCGCCTTTGCCTTATCCATGCCGCGCCCTGCCGTGAGGCCGAGCGTGACGTTCTCAAGTGCCGTCTTGTTCGCGAAGAGGTTGTAGTTCTGAAAGACGAATGCCGTCTTCTTGCGCACGGAGGCGATTTCCTTCTTGCTCGCCGAGGCGAGATTGATCTTGTCGCCCGCAAGCTCCATCGTGCCCCCGTCCGCCTGCTCGAGAAAGTTCAGGCAGCGCAGGAACGTCGTCTTTCCAGAACCCGACGGTCCGAGTATCGTGATGACGTCGCCGCGGTCGAGCGCCATGTTGACGTCGCGCAGGACTTCGTGATCGCCGAACGACTTGCGCACGCCCTGTATTCGCATTAGCATGAAACATTCCTCCTAATTTCAGACATTTCCGCGGAATGCGCCGAGGCGAAGCTCGGCGAAGCGGTAGAGCACCTGTACGATGGAGCAGAGCACGAGGTAGACGACGAAGACGTCGACGTATGCCTCGATGTAGTTGTAGCCGTACGATGCCGAGACTTTGCCGATCGCCATGACATCTTTTACCGTCATGAGGAAGGCGAGCGACGTTCCCTTGATGAGGTTCACGGTCACATTGCAGATGCTCGGCAGCGCGACGACGAGTGCCTGCGGGATGATGACGCGGACGTACGTCGTGAGCTCGGAAAGCCCGATCGAAAGCCCTGCCTCAAGCTGCCCTTTCGGGATGGCAAGGAGCGCGGAGCGGAAGACTTCTGCGAGGAGCGCCGTCGTATTGAGCGAAAAGACGACGACGGCGTACCAGAAGGGCGAGACGCTTTCGAAGATGTTGAAGTCGAGCCCTGCCGCCTTGACGAGCACATTCAGGATGCTCGGCAGGAGGCTGTAGAGCAGGAGAATTTGCAGGATGATCGGCGTGCCGCGCACGAAGGAAACGTAGAGCCGTGCGATGCTGCGCGAGGCGGTGCTGCCGCGCAGGCGCAGGACCGCGAGATAGAAAGCGGGGGCCGTCGCGATGAGCAGGGAAAGCGCCGTAAGCGAAAGCGTGACGCCTGCGCCCTGCCAGACTTCGAAGAAGGTCTTTTGCATGAATTCGTAGTCAAGCTCCATGCGCTTCGCCTCCTTTCATCCAATTCGGCAGGAACCCCGGTTTCTTTGCCGCATCGCGGACGGCAAACGACTGTCCCTTGTCCAGACGGCGCTCGAGCCGCGCGAATGCCTGCTCGATGAGCAGCGTCAGGATCCAATAGATCAGCATGCAGGCCGTGTAGGTTTCGATGCCGTACGCGCCGAAATTCTGCGCGATGATGAGGCTGCCCTGCCCGATGAGGTCGATGAGGCCGATCGTGTAGGCGAGCGCGCCCTCTTTCATGAGGTTGATCGTCGCGTTCCCGAAGTTCGGCAGCGCGATGACGGCGGCCTGCGGCAGGACGACGCGAAAGACTGCCTGCCAGGGCGAGAGCCCGATGCTGACGGCCGCCTCGTACTGCCCCTTCGGCACGGCGAGGTACGCCGCGCGGAAGACTTCGGAGATGTAGGCGGAAAAGAGAAGCGTGAACGTGAGGATCGCGAAGACGGCGCGGTGCACGGTGTTCGCGTTGAAACCGAAGAAAGAGAAGAGCAGCTCCGGCAGGCCGTAGAACACGATGAAGAGCAGGACGATGGACGGCGTGCAGCGCATGATGTAGATGTAGGCCTCGGCGATCGCGAAGAGCACGCGTTTTTTCGAAAGCTTCATCCATGCGAGTGCGATGCCGCCGAGCGAGCCGAGCACGATGCTCGTGATGGCGACGAGAAGCGTCACGTCCAAAAAGCGCAGCAAATCGGGAATGACCGCAACGATCATCGCGGGGTCAAACGCTCTGGTATCCATGCTTCTTTCCTCCTTTGCTGGCGGATAAAATCGGTGGTCGTGTCACTGGATATAGGTCACTGGATATAGTTCGAAAGGCTCTCGCCGAAATACTTCTGCTCGAGCTCCGCAATCTTGCCTTCGGCACGGAGCTCCTCGATTGCCTTGTCGTACGCATCCGCGAACTTCTGCTCTTTCTTGTTGAAGATCGGGTACGTCGGGATGCCCTTGTAGCGGATGTAGGTGAGCCTGTCGTTGAACTGATGATAGGGGGCGCTGTCCTTTTGGATGTTGTTCTTGTAGCTGAGTTCGACTTCGAGGTATCCGTCGTAGCGGCCTTCCATGACCCAGCTGTAGGCGTCGGAGACCTGGAATGATTCGGATGACGTCAGCTTGATCGGCGTATCTGCGTGTTCCTTGTTGAAGTCGTCGATGACCATGTAGCGCGCGTCCTGCGGCGCGATCGGTACGAGCTTGCCGCTGAACTGTGCGAAAGAGGGGAGGTCATGGATCTCGTTTTTCGTGTCCTTGCGTATGACGAGACCGATGACGCTTGCGCCGATGTTGTTTTTGGGGAAGACGTACTTCTTCTTGCGCGCATCCGTGATCCAGATGCCCTTCGTGCCGACGTCGTACTTGCCGGACTCGACGCCGATCAAAAGGTCGTCGTCGGAGGTCGGCGTGAATTCGAACTCGTACTGCGGAAGCTTTTTGGCGACTTCCTTCATGACGGCAACTTCGAAGCCGTCGGACTCGCCGTTCTCATTGACGAAGTCGTAGGGGACGTAGTAGTTCGTGTGTGCGACGTGGATGACGCGCTTGCCGCCGTCTCCGCTGCCGCTGTCCTTTGCGCTGGAGCCGCAGCCCGCTGCGATGGCGAGCGCGCCCGTGAGCACTGCGAGAGCGAGTGCCTTGCCGAGGTTTTTGAGTTTCATGATGCTTCCTCCCATGATTTTTTAACTTATGTGCGGGACTTAAGCGCGGGCTGCTTCGCGCACCCATTCCAAATGCTTCCAGTCCATGTCGCGCGGCACGGTGCAGTCCGCGCCGAGAATCACGCCGCGTCGTCCTGCCGCCGCGAGCAGGCGATGCGTTTCCGCTGTGATCGCTTCCTTCGTGCCCTTGTAGAGCACTTCGCTTGCGAGGTTGCCGAAACCGCCGAGCACGGCGCGCCCCGCGAAGCGTTTCTGCCCCTCTTCGAGCGGGATGCCCTCGACGACGGCAGCCCAGTTGATCGTCTTGGCGTCGTAGTCTTCGTACCACGAGATATCGTTGCGATGGCCGGCATAGCCGCAGATGTGCAGGATGTTGTAGTCGCTCGCCGCGTTTGCCGCCGCGAGGATTTTCTTTTCGCCCGGCGCGAGCACCTCGTCGTAGACCGCACGCGTGATGCCGTCGCCGAGAAGGTTCTGCAGGCTGAAGTAGATGCCCGTCACGCCGGCTTCTTTGATGAGGCGGGTCGAGAGGCGCGCGAGATCCGTGGAGAGGACGTCGAATGCTTCTTTGACGGTCTCCTTGTCTTCCTGGATGAAGGAGACGAGGAGCGCTTCGCCCTGTTCCCAGACGGGCTGCATGAAACGGAAGGTTGTATTTGCGGCGAAAATATTATAGAACATGGCGACGTCGTCGCCGTACGATCGTGTCAGCTCTTTTGCGTATGCGAGCTGTGCCGTAAACCACGGATCGTCGTCTGCGAGCGGCTTCAGTCCTCTGAGCTGGCGCACCTCGCGTGCCTGTTCGACCTGCTCGCTGCGATAGTGGAAGAATCCGTCCGTCATGATCTTGACGAAATCCGGGCGGAATCCTTCGATGTACGTTTTCTCGCCTGCGAGGAGATGTTTCGTGAGGGAGGGGTCACGAAACGCGTCCGCCCCGACCTCGTCGTCGAGAAAGTGAAACCAAAAGCCCGAGGGGACGCGGGCGACGTCTTTTCCGTCCATAGCCGCGAGGACGAGCTGCTTTTTGTTCTCTGCCATAATCAAGCCTCCGTAAGTTATAACATATAGAATAAATATGTTTCATTGGAATTATTCTACACGGGAAATACATTCTTGTCAACTAGGAAAAGGTCGGATTTATTTTTTGAAGAAGAAAAGGCAGTAATTCATATATGATATCAGTAAAATCTATACAAAATGACTTCTTGAATAAATAAGGTTTGCATTTGTGATTAAAATCATATAAAATGCAAGAGAGAAAGGTGATACTATAAAAGTGTATATACGCTTTGTCTGAGCATCGTATACTGATGGGAGCATGGATACATTCAGCGCCTCCATCTTGAGGCAGCTTTTTGCCCGCACTTCGGTGAAAACCTCTGCGGCGCACCGCCATAGGGACGAAAAATCCACGCCAATCGGAAGGACTTCATTTTATCCGCGATTTCTTCTATTCTTCTATATTTGAAAGCACCGTGAGTCGTTGCGTGGAGGTATCCGCATGCAGGCAAGAGAACACGAACTCGTCGATTATCCCGTCCTTCGCTACGTCCGTGAGAAGGATTCGTTTGAGAAACATCACAAGTACACGTCAATCGAGTGCGCGCTTGACATCCGTCTGAACGGCAAGCCGTTCACGACGTCGTTCTGTTCACCTGGAGACCATGCGGATCTCGTTACGGGCATTCTCGCGCAGATGGGGCAGATCCGCACCTATGCGGATATCGTTTCCATGCAGATCGATGAAGCGGCGCTGCGGGCGGACGTCGTGACGACGGGAGAGGCGCAGGAATGGGCAAGGGGCAGTGCGGAGAATCCGCGCTATTTCCGCGCGCGTCAGATTTTAACCTGTGATCCCAAAACGATTTTCGAGCGTCCGAAGGACGTTCGCTTTCGCGCGCGCGACATTCTCGCCTGCGCCGACAAGCTGCTTTCGGAGCTCGCGGCGACGCACGAGAAGACGAATGGCGTCCACAGCGGCGTGATATGGGATCAGAAGGCAGAGCGGATCCTCGTCTTCCGCGAGGACATCGGTCGGCACAACGTCTTCGACAAGCTCTACGGCTGGTCGCTTAAAGCGGGCGTCGACATTCAGGATAAGATCATCATCTTCAGTGGGCGCTGCTCGTCCGAGATGATGATGAAGCTTGGGCGGATGGGGATTTCGACGGTCGCGGCAAAGTCCGTGCCGACGACACTTTCGCTCGCCCTTGCCAAGAAGCTCGGCATTACGCTCGTCGCGCGCATGGCGCCAGGGAGCTTCTGCATTTACACGAACCCGGAGCGCATCGTCCGCTGATGCCTTCGGGCTTTTGGCGTGCCTTGGACGAAGAGAAAGACAGAAGGGGACGCTAAACCATGCCATTGGATATAATCATATTTTATGGTTATAGATAAATCCTGTGTATTTTGGAAAAGGAGGAATCATGATGGATCTGAGCAGACGTGACTTTCTGAAAGCCACTGGACTCAGCGGTCTCGCCGTGGCGCTCTCTGGACTCGGCCTCAACATGGCAAAGGTCCAGGCAGCAGCCAAGGAGTTCAAGCTCAAAGGGGCGCGCGAGTTTGCCTCGATCTGCCACTTCTGTGCCTGTGGCTGCGGCGTCATTGGCTATGTCAAGGACGAAAAGCTCATCAACCTCGAAGGCGCGGTAGATAGTCCGATCAACCGCGGCGCACTCTGCAGCAAGGGTCTCGGCTACGGGCAGATCCCGAACTCGGACCAGCGCGCGACAAAGCCGCTCTACCGCGCACCGGGCAGCGACCACTGGGAGGAGATCTCGTGGGAAGAGGCCATCGATCGGAGCGCACGTGCGCTCAAGATGGCGCGCGCACTCGGTGTCATCTACATCGACAATCAGACGCGCGTCTGCCACGCGACGACGCCGCCTGCGATGAATGCAGCGTTCGGCCGCGGCGCGATGACGAATCCGTGGGGCGACCTCAAGAACTCCAAGCTCATTTGGATCGAGGGTTCGAACCTCGCCGAATGCCATCCGATGGGACTCAAGAACGTCATGAAGGCGAAGGAGAACGGCGCGACGATCGTTCACGTCGACATTCGCTACACGCGCACGTCGAAGATCGCCGATCACTTCTTCCAGCTTCGTCCGGGCACGGATATTGCCTTCCTCGGCGCACTCATCAACTATATCATCACGAACAAGAAGTACAACGAGGACTACATCCGCCGCAATACGAATGCCTGCTGCATCCTGCGCGATGACTACAAGCTGGAGGACGGCATTTTCTCCGGCTATGATCCGGAAAACCACACGTACAACATGGAGACGTGGGGCTATGCGCTCGGATCTGACGGCAAGCCGCAGAAGGCACAGGATCTCTTCGCGCCGAACACGGTCATGAGCCGCCTCAAGGAGCACTATTCGCGCTACACGCCGGAGCAGGCGTCTGCCATCACGGGCATGCCCGCCGAGGACATTCAAAAGGCGGCGGAGATCTTCTCCTCGCACAGCCCGACGGTCATGATGTACGCACTCGGCATGACGCAGCATACGATTGGCGTGCAGAATATCCGCTGCTTCACGATCCTTCAGCTCCTCATGGGCAATATCGGCGTGCCGGGCGGAGGCGTTGACGCGATGCGCGGGCAGCCGAACGTGCAGGCCTCGACGGACTTCGGCATCATGTACCAGTACTTCCCGGGCTACATCGCGTATCCGACGGAGAAGACGAACACGATGGAGTCGTGGACGAAGGTCTCGGGCACGCAGAATCGCCGGTGGCTCATCAACATGCTCAAGGCGTGGTTTGGCGACTACGCGACGGCGGAGAACGACTATGGATTTGGGCTCATCGGCGTCCGTAACAGCCACCACAACGATTCGATCTACGGCATGTTCGAGGACGCGTACCGCGGCACGGTCAAGTGCCTCTATCTCTGCGGACAGAACCCGCACGTCACGAACGCGAACGCGGGCATGGTGCACGACGGCATGTGCAAGATGGATACGGTCATCGCGCAGGATATCTTCATCAATGAGACCGCCGAGTTCTGGAACCGTCCCGGCGACAATCCGAAGGACATCCAGACGGAGGTCATCTTCCTGCCGGCCTGCTCCTACCTCGAGCGCCGCGGCACGATCACGAACTCGATGCGCCTCATCCAGTGGCGCATGGAAGGGCCAAAGCCGCTCGGCGACTCGAAGCCGGACTACGAGATCAACAACCTGCTATGGCGCCGCATCGCCGAGCTATACAAGGATTCGACCGATCCGAAGGACGCGATCATCAAGCGCATCGACGTGACGTGGAACTACTCCGACGATCAGACGGTCGAGGATATCCTAAAGGAAATCAATGGGCGGGATCTTGCGACCGGACGCCTGCTCGCAGGCATTGGCGAGCTCAAGGACGACGGTTCGACGAGTGCTGGCATGTGGATCTACACGGGCGTCTACGGAAACGGCGAGCACCTCGCGCAGCGCCGCGGGCAGGAAGACGAAGGGGATATGGGGATCTACCCGAAGTTCGCCTTCGCTTGGCCAGACAACATCCATATGATCTACAACCGCGCGTCGTGCGACGAGAACGGTCAGCCAGTCGATCCCGCACATAAGATCGTCTGGTGGGATGCGGCGGAGAACCGTTGGAAGGGCTATGACCGCCCCGACGTCGGGAGCCTCACGGCTGCGCCTGGCACGCCGGGCGGCAACAGCCCATTCCGCATGACGGGCGAAGGCTACGCGCGTCTCTTTGCAGCGGACTACGCCGACCACAACCCGGACGGCACGACGCGCCTGCACTCCTACACGCCGGTCGATGGGCCTGTCCCCGAGTTCTACGAGCCGGTCGAGAGCCCGACGAAGAACGCGCTGCACCAAAACGAGCGCGCGCAGTTCAACCCATGCGTCATCTATCCGCGCATGCCGGAGCGCCAGCGCATCGGCACGCCGGACGAATTCCCGTACGTGCTTTGCTCCTCGGGCATTGCCGAGCATTGGTGCGGCGGCACGGTCACGCGCAACATCCCGTGGCTCAACGAGCTCGTCAAGGAGCCGTTTGTCGAGATGAGCACCCAGCTTGCCGGCAAGCTCGGCGTCAAGGCGGGGGACAAGGTCAAGGTCAGCTCCGCGCGCAGCGAGGTCGTCGTCAAGGCGATGGTCACGGACCGCGCGAAGCCGCTTACGGTCAACGGTGCGGAGACGCACACGGTCTGGATGCCGTACAGTTGGGGATTCAAGGGACTCTCGAAGGGACCGAGCACGAATTACCTGACGATCGACGCGCTCGACCCGAATGTCAACGAGCAGGAATTCAAGGCCTGCCTCGTCAACATCCAAAAGGCATGACAGCGTATCACTAGGTGATTTTTAGGAGACTTTTATGAAACAAGCCAGGAAATCCCCGATGGAGGCGTATTTGAAGGCGCATCCGTACTTGAAGGAAACGGCAGAGCTCTACCTCGCGATGGGGAAGGCAATCAAGGCGGCAGCAAAGCCGCTCGCGTTTCCCGCGCGCAAGGCGCTCGCCGAATTGGCAAAGGGAGCTTTCCCTGTCCTGCAGCAGTTTGAACTGCAGGCAGAGACCGTCAGGACGGCAGCTTCTACGCTTCCTGCAGCACTTGCGGCGCTTGCGAGGATTCCCGCGCCCTCTAAGATGCAGGACGCGCTCGCTGCGTGGGCGATTTGGGCAAAGCGTGCGAAGGCGGAAGAAAGGCAAGCGTTCTTCGACAATCTCCTGCGCCAAGAGGATCAGGAGATTCGGGATTTCGCTTCGCGTGAGAAGCTCAGCGAGCCCATCCTTCGGACGGTCGGCTGGGCGATTCTCGCGGCGCTCGTGCCGGACGACGTGAAGTCGGCAGAGCTTTGGGAAGAAGTCGGTTGGCAGCATAACTACTGCCCCGTCTGTGGGCGAAAGCCCGTCATGGCACAGCTTCGCAAGGAAAAAGAGGGACGCGCACGCTTCCTCGCCTGCGACGGCTGCCATACGGTATGGCCGTATGCCCGCATCGGCTGCGCCTACTGCGGCAACAAGGATCTGAGGAAGATGCACATTCTTGAGCCGGAGGGCGAGGAATCGATGCGCCTCGACGTCTGCGACGTATGTCGTACGTACCTCAAAACCTATCAGAAAGAGGGCGAGGAGGACGTCTACCTGCACGACTGGGCCACGCTCCACCTCGATATGATTGGCGAAGAAAAAGGTCTCCGCAAAGAAGGAAGCGTCTTGCTCCCCAGTGAGTGAGCACGCGCCAGTTTCGTAACACCACGAAAGGAGAACAACCATGGCACAAGAAATTGCTATGTTGCACGATGTTGCACGGTGCAGCGCTTGCCGCGCGTGCATGGTCGCCTGCAAACAGTGGCATGACCTGCCTGCGGATATGTCGACCCCCTTCGAGGGGCAGTACCAGTCCCATAAAACGCTCACGCCGACGACATGGAACCTCATTCAGATGAATGAGCGTGTCGACAAGGAGGGAAAGCTCCACTGGGACTTCTCGAAGATCCAGTGCATGCACTGCGGCGATCCTGCCTGTGCGGACGGCTGCCCCGAGGATGCGATCGAGCGTCAGGACAACGGCTGCGTCGTCATCCATCAGGACAAGTGCGTCGGCTGCGGCTACTGCGCGATCAACTGCCCGTTCGGCGTCCCGAAGATCAACAAGGAAACGAACAAGTCGACGAAGTGCGACCTCTGCTACGACCGCATTGCAGAGGGCATGGAACCTGCCTGCTCAAAGACCTGCACGGCAGACGCCATCAACTTCGGCACGAAGGAAGAGATGCTCGCGCTCGCCCAGAAGCGTCTTGCGGGCTTGAAGCCCAATCATCCCGATGCGAACATCTACAACCCGGAAGGCGTCGGCGGCGTTCACATGCTCTATGTGCTTCCCGAAAAGCCAGAAGTCTATGGTTTCTTCAAGCCCGATGCGAAGACGCCGGCATCGATCGACGTCTGGAAAGATGTTGTGAAGCCGGTCGGACAGGTTGCGGCAGCAGCCGCCGTCGTCGGCGTGCTCGGCCTCGCTGCCATAAAGGGCATGTCGGGCGGCAAGAAAGGGGGAGAATGAGATGAGTGAAATCGTAAACAAGAAATACATCAAGCGCCACAAAAAGGGCTTTATCTATTTCCACTGGATCAATGCGATTTGCTTCGGCGTTCTCTTCCTCACGGGTCTCCCGCTTTGGGTGCACGCCCTAAAGCCTGTCTACGAGGCACTCGGGCCCGCGCACTTGCAGATCCTCCACCGCATCTTTGCGGTCATCTTCATCGCAAACCCGATCATCGCATTGCTCTTCACGGCGCGTGAGGGCGTCGGCACGCTGATCCGCGAGATATTCCGCTTCGACGGCGACGATGTGAAATTCCTCGTGAAGTTCCCCGGCGAGCTCCTTGGCAAAGAGCCGGAGGGCATGCCGAAGCAAGGGTTCTACAACGGCGGCGAGCGCATGAACATCGCGCTTCAGATGCTCATTTGGCTCTGTCTCGTCGCTTCGGGACTCGTCATGTGGCTCGGCGGCGGCTTGATCGACAACAGCATCCGCGCTTGGATGATCCCGCTTCACAGCATTGCGGCGGGCATCGGCTTTGCTGCAGCGATCGGCCATATCTACCTCGCCATCGGCGTCAACCCGGATTCCTTCCAAGGCATGAAAGACGGCACGGTCAAGGCGAGCTACGCTGAGCACCATCATACGAAGTGGTGCGATGCGCTCGTCCGGAGCGGCAAGGTCTCGCAGGCCGAGCTCGATGAGGCGGTCAGGCACTGAGCCGGCTGAGACAGCCACAGCGTATTTTCTGAGGAAATCCCTGCTTCGGCAGGGATTTTTTTTTATGCGCCGAATACTTTATATGGAATATAGTCCTTGGCTTCGATGGTTCTTATCGTTTCGGTGCGAGGAAAGGAGGGGAGGCGTATGATTTGCAGGAAATGCGGCTGCCTCATTGAAAGGGGCGCGAAGACGTGCATGTTCTGCGGCGAGCCGGCAGAGGCCGGAAAAGAGGATCTCATCACGCGCGCAATGGGCGATGTGGAAGGCGCTTCGTGCGAGCTGCCGCCGCTCGTGCCGCTCGCGCCGCTTGCGCCCGTCCCCGCGACGCGCGAGGAAACGATCACAGAACTCCGGCGGCTGAAAAAATACTTCGCGCAGATCGACGGAACGTACGACGTGCTCGAAGATCTTTGGGCGAAAGAAACGGCTTGGAAAGAGCCGTCGCTGCTCCACTGGCTGATCGGCGGCGGGCTCGGCGCGGCACTTCTTTATGTTCTCATCGGAATCCATCTGCCGTACGCGTTCCTCTCGCTCTTCTTCATCGTTTGGGGCGCGATCACCGTCATGGGGTACGTCCGTGGTGGGCGCAGCTACGAAAAAGGGCGCTTGCAGTACGAACGCGATGTGCGCGTGCTTGAAAACGAGATTCGCGCCTACTACAACCGTGCCGACCGATGCTTCCTGCCGCTCGACTATACGGGGCAGGCCGTCCTGCGGGAGCTCATCGAAGGGCTCGACTCGGGGATGATCGTCTCGTTTGAGGACTATCGGATCAATCATTGAAGCGGAAGCGCAAAAGCGCAAGCGCGCGAAGTCACGCACAGCTGCGCGATCAGATCCGTTGGCATGGCTTGCCGGCGTTCCATTCGCGCCGGCAAAGGAGGATTTTCATGAGCAAGAAACCATTTTACATCACGACGCCGATCTACTATCCGAGTGCGAAGCTCCATATCGGGCACGCCTACTGCACGACGATTGCCGACAGCATCGCGCGCTACCATCGCCTCGCCGGCGACGACGTCTTCTTCCTGACGGGATCGGACGAGCACGGCCTCAAGATCCAGCAGTCTGCAGAGGCGGCGGGCATTACGCCGATCGCGTACACGGACAGGATCGTGGCGGGCTTTCAGAACCTTTGGAAACGCCTTCATATCAGCAATGACGACTTCATCCGTACGACGGAGGCGCGCCACGCGCGCGTCGTGCAGGAAATCTTCCGCCGCATCTACGAGAAGGGCGACATCTACAAGGGATCGTACAAGGGACTTTACTGCACGCCGTGCGAGAGTTACTGGACGGAGCATCAGCTCGATGAGAACGGCTGCTGCCCCGACTGCCATCGTCCCGTGCAGGAGGTATCGGAAGAGGCGTACTTCTTCAAGATGAGCAAGTACGCGGACCGCGTGCTCGCCCACATTGAGACGCATCCGGATTTCATCCAGCCCGTCTCACGCCGCAACGAGATGATCAATTTCATCAAGCAGGGACTCGAAGACCTCTGCATCTCGCGCACCTCGTTTGACTGGGGCATCCCCGTTCCAGGCGACGAGAAGCACGTCATCTATGTCTGGTTCGATGCGCTCACGAACTATTTGACGCCGATCGGGTTCCTCGATGACGCGGAGAAGTTCGCGAAGTTTTGGCCTGCCGATCTCCATCTCGTCGGCAAGGAAATCGTGCGTTTCCATACGATCATTTGGCCGTGCATCCTGATGGCACTGGATCTGCCGCTGCCGAAGAAAGTCTACGGCCACGGCTGGCTCATCGTCGACGGCGACAAGATGAGCAAGTCGAAGGGGAATGTCGTCGATCCGATTGGGCTCATTGACGAATTCGGCGCGGATGCGATCCGCTACTTCCTGCTGCGCGAAATCAACCTCGGACAGGACGGAAACTTCTCGCGTGATGCGCTCATCGCGCGCATCAACTCCGACCTCGCAAACGATCTTGGCAATCTTCTGCACCGCACGCTGAGCATGGCGCTGAAGTTCCAGGGCGGCATGCTCGCGGCGCCGGAGGGGGAGCGTGCGGCCGACCGAAGCCTCAAGGCCGATGCAGCGGATACGGTCGCGTTCTTCCGTGCGAATATGGAAGAGATGCAGCTTTCGGCAACCATCAAGAAGGTTTGGGCATTCATCAGCCGCGCGAACAAGTACATCGATGAGACGGCGCCGTGGGCGCTCGCGAAGGATCCCGCCAAAAAGCAGGAACTCGCGAACGTGCTCTACAACCTCGCCGAGGCGCTTCGCGTGATCGGCGTCCTCATCTCCCCGTTCATGCCCGAAACGGCAGCGCGCATTTGGAAGCAGCTTGCGCTGAAGGGCTTCGGCTCCGTGCAGCTTGCGGACATCGAGCCGTGGGGCGGCATCCCGGAAGGACATAAGATCGGCGTGCCCGAGCAGCTCTTCCCGCGCATCGAAACGGAAAAGGAGGAGGCTCCTGCGCGGGCAGGAAAAACGGTCGAGAAAGGGAAACAGCCCGAAAAGGGAGAAAGGGAAAGCGCGAGCGAAATCACGTTTGAGGAATTCCACAAGATCCAGCTCCGCGTCGTGCGCGTCCTTGACGCAGAGATCGTGCCAAAGACGGACAAGCTGCTGAAGCTCACCGTCGACCTTGGCGACGAACGCCGCCAGGTCGTTTCCGGCATCGCGCAGCACTACAAGCCGGAAGAACTCATCGGCAAGAACGTCGTCATGGTCGTCAACCTGAAGCCCGCAAAGCTGCGCGGCGTCGTCTCGCAGGGCATGATCCTCGCGGCGGCGCAGGGGGAGGATCTCAAGGTGCTCTCGGTCGATATGCCCATTGGCACGGAGGTGCGATGATGGCAGAGCTCGTCGACAGCCATACGCATCTCAACAGCACGAAGTTCCAAGACGATGTGGGCGAGACGATCGAGCGCGCGCATGCGGCGGGCGTCACGCGTCTCATCAATATGGGCGATACGCTTGCGTCTTCGGCGCGTGCCGTCGAGCTTGCAGCACAGTACGGCACGCGCGGCGTCTACGCCGCCGTCGGCATCCATCCGGAGGAAGCGTTTGAGCTCACCGGGAAGGAAGACGCGCAGCTTGCCGATTGGACGCGTGCGGAACATGTCGTCGCGATCGGCGAGATCGGGCTCGATTACTACTGGGAAAAGGACGAGGAACGGCGTGCGCTCCAGCGCCGCATCTTCGTGCGCCAGCTCGACCTCGCGCGCCAGCTCCACCTGCCTGTCTGCATTCATGACCGTGAGGCGCACGGCGACACGCTCGCGATTCTCAAAAAGGAAGGACGCGGCATCGAAGGCGTGCTTCACTGCTTTTCGGGCAGCCTCGAAATGGCTAAGGAGACGGTGAAGCTCGGCTACCATCTCGGCGTCGACGGACCGCTCACCTACAAAAATGCGGCGAAGCTTCCCGAAATCGTGCAGAAGATACCGCTCGAATGGCTGCTCGTCGAGACGGATGCGCCGTACATGACGCCCGTGCCGTTTCGCGGCAAGCGGAATGAGCCCGCCTACGTGCGATACGTCGCAGAGAAGATGGCAGCGTTTCGCGGCATTCCGTTTGAGGCGGTTGCGGAGGCGACGACGGCGAATGCCGTGCGGCTCTATCATCTTGCGTAAAGTTCCAAAAAAGCCAAAAGTGGCGAGAGACTAGCTGAAAATGTCTCTCGTCACTTTTCGTTTCCCATTTTTCCATATAAAATTCAGCTAAAAGTGGGAGAATACCACCAGCAGTTCGAATGGACTGCTATTTGCCGCGTGAGGTTTCGCATGGAGAAAGGCACGAGATTCTCACAAAACATCTGCCTCTAGGGGGGATTCAATGCGTTTGCAAACGCTTCTGCACGTCAAAAAAGCAAGGCAGGTGACGCTGTGTGCGACACTTTCCGCCATGATGCTTATGACGACGGGCTTTACGAGAGCCGGCGTTCCGACGGCGATGCAGCGCGTCGACGTTCGGGTCGACGGACGCACGATCACGACGACAACCGTATATGGAAATCCAAACGATATACTTGATCGCGTCGGCGTCAGGCTCGGCGCGGACGACACGTACGATCTGAAGAAAGTTGACGACAGGCGATCGGAGATTCTCGTGCATCGAGCCGTTCCCGTCACGATCGACTACGAAGGTACGAAGCGGAACGTCATGACGACGCGCAAGTCCGTCGCACAGGTGCTCCTCGATGCCGGCTATGCGCCGGAGGACATCGAAGTCACGGGCGGCATGGACGCGGACGTCGCAGAAAACATGACGATTGCGGTACGTGACAGCGAGGCGAAGCGGAAGGCTGTCGAGCTCGCGCGCCAGCAGGAACTCGAGCGCCAGCGCGCTGCGATGGTCGAGACTTCGCGCGGCATGCAGCGCTACAGCGCCGCATACACGATGGAAGCGACCGCGTACCTTCCGAATGACGGCGGCGGCAGCGGCGTCACGGCCTCGGGCATGATGGCGCAGCGCGGCGTCGTCGCCGTCGACACGGACGTGATCCCGCTCGGAACGCGCCTCTACATTCCCGGCTACGGCGAGGCGATCGCCGGTGACACGGGCGGCGCGATCAGCGGCAACCGCATCGACCTCTGCATGGAGGACTACGGCGAAGCGATTCAGTTCGGACGCCGCGATGTGACGGTTTACGTTTTGGAATGAATTGACATAGATAAAGGAGGCACCCAGACGGGGCGCCTCCTTTTGCGTTTAGTTCTTTTCGATGACAGCAGGGGTGCCGTCCGCTTCGGCGCGCTCGATGAGGCGCTTCAGCCGTTCGATGTTTTTCTTATGGCGATCGATGGCAAATCCGATGCGCGTGTGCTCCTCTTCGGTGAAAACAGGATTTTCGTACGATGCCTCGATGCGCGAAAGGCGCGCTTCGACGGTTTTCAGCTCGTCCTCAAGCGGGCGCTTATGCGCGAGCGCGAAGCCGTAGACACCGCGAATCTGATCCTCGACGTAGGTGGCATATCCGGGTTCGCCCGACGCTGCTTCGAGCCACTTCGCGACGTGGTAGATGATATCGTAAGGGCTTTCGGCGCGATGGATCATGTCGAGCATTTCCATTTTGATCTGCTGCTCGCGGCCATGCGGCTCATGGCGCACATCGGGCTGATTCGGTTTCGTTGTTTCTTCGCTCATGCTCATACCTCCTCGTGACCATTATAGCAGAATTTCCCAAGGGGTCTACGCCGAATCGCATGGGCATGCGTGCCATGCGCAAATGCTTGCGGCGCAGCCTTTCGGGCAGAACCGTTTCCAGGCATCGCCTGCCGGTTGAAGGTTTGCGCTTTCCATGCTATAATAGCGTATGGTTTTATCTCGCCCGGCATAGGCTGGGCGTCATTTTTTACCGCGGAAAAGAGGAAGAAAGCACGTGGCAGAGAGCAGGGCCGAGCGCCTTTGGACGCCGGAATTTTTGAGCATGGGCGGGACGAATTTTCTCGTCTTCCTATCACAGTACGTCATGGTCGCGGCACTGCCGGTCTTTATCATGGATTCGCTCGGCGGCGGCGAGATGGAGGCAGGGCTCGCGATGACTTTCTTCCAGGCGGGCACCGTTTTCTGCCGCCCGTTCGCAGGACGTCTCATCGATGGCGTCAACAAGCGGCACCTGATGCGTGCGGCAACGGCGCTCTTCCTGTTCATCATGATCGGTTTTGACCTCTTTCATACGGAAGAGGGACTCTACGGACTGCGCTTTGCGCACGGCGTAGCCTTTGCCATTGTGACGACGGCGGCAGCGGCGATGGCGGCGATGGTCCTGCCGCTCACGAAGAAGGGAACGGGCATCGGATACTTTGCGCTCTCGACGAATCTTGCAATGGTCGTCGGCCCGTTTATCGGGCTCGTGCTCATCGGAAACCTCGGCGCGGAGGCCTTTTTCGCCTTTATGATCGGAATCGGCGTCCTCACGCTCCTCCTTGCCAATGCACGCCGCCTGCCCGATGAGGTCGTCCTGCCCGCCAGAAAACGGGAGGGCGTGCATCTTTCGGATTTCGTCGCAAAGGAGGCGATCCCGCCATCCTTGATCGGCGGTCTTGTGTTCTTCGCCTACGGCGGTATCATCACATTCATTCCACTCTATGCAAAAAGTCTCGGCCTTTCGAGCGAGACGAGTATTTTCTTCGCTGTTTTTGCCGCCGTCATCGTGCTCACGCGCCCCGTTGTCGGACGCATCTTCGACGCGCACGGCGCGGACTTTACGGTATATCCCGGCTATATCTTCTTTGCGGTCGGCATGATTGTTTTCAGCCAGGCTGCGGGCGTCATTGGGCTCCTCGTCGCTGCCGCCATGCTCGGCGTCGGCTTTGGCGCGCTGAGTCCTGCATTTCAGACCATGGCGGTGCGCAGCGTGCCGCTTGCGCGGAGCGGCGTCGCGACGGCGACGTACTTCTGGTCGCTCGACATCAGCGTCGGGCTCGCTGCCGTCCTGCTCGGCTTCGTCGTTTCGGCGCTCGGCTACGCGACGCTCTACGGCATCGTGGGCGTTGCCGTCATCGCCTTGTCGGCGCTCTGCTACTTCCTGTGGCGCCGATTGCGTGCGGGCGAGGCGAAAGCCGCATGAAACAAAGGAAAAATGTGGTGCGGCGGAGCAAGGAAGAGCAGCGGAGCTATACGATGTCGCGCATACGCGGCGCGGACACCCGCCCGGAGAAGCTGCTCCGCAAAGCCCTTTGGCACGCAGGGCTGCGCTATCGGAAAAATTGGCGGGCGCTTCCCGGAACGCCGGACATTGCACTGACGAGACAAAAAATCGCCATCTTCGTCGATGGCGATTTTTGGCACGCGCACGGGCATGAAAAAAATCCCGGCGAGCAGGTGAAAGGGAACGCTCCTTACTGGAAAAAGAAGCTCACACGCAACGTCGAGCGCGACCGCGAGACGAAGGACGCGCTCACCGAGCTGGGCTGGCTCGTCCTGCGCTTTTGGGAGAGCGAGGTCAAGAAGGACCTTGACGCCTGCGTCGCGCGCGTGCTCGCCTATGCGGGGTGAAGGGCGGAGCATTCTCTGAGTCCTTTGCCCGTCTTGGGCGATCGGGTGGACTGCTTTGGCAAATGAGGAGAGCAAGATGAGCATGATAAATGGAACTTGCGAATCGGATGCGCAGGATATTGCGATTGGCAAAGTAACCGTCTCACCGCATGGCGAGCATGATGATGCCGCCGATGGTGGGCAGGGCGACGATGGCGGCTTTCAGCACGGGGCGCGGCGCGAGGTGCGTGGCCTTCGCGCCGAACCATGCGCCGATCATGAGGCCGAGGAGTGTCTGGAAGAAGATCGCCATGTCGAGGCGGCCGTTTGCGAGGTAGCCGAGGCCGCCTGCGGCGGAGATCGGCAGGATGACCATCATGCAGGTGCCGATGGTCTCAAGGAGCGGCACGCCGAAGACGACCATGAGCGCAAGCTGGATGTAGGCGGCGGCGCCGATGCCGAATGCGCCGGCTAGAAAGCCGTTTGCGATGCCGATGAGGATGCCGTAGACCCAAAGCTTTTGCCCCGTGAGCAGGGCATGGCGCACGGGAAAGTGCGCGCTGAGCCATGCGCTGTGGTAGATCTTGACGTAGAGGATGACGGCGCTTGATAGGATCATGATCGCCGTCATGAGACTCAGGATCCGTGCGGGCATGATGTTCGAGACGTTCGCGCCGAGGATCGAGCCGATTGCGCCGCCCGCGCCGAGGATCGCGCCTGTCTTTACGATGACTTCGTGCTGACGGAAGTGGCTGATGGCACCTGAGAGCGTCGTGAAGACCATCGAGGCGAGCGCGACGGCAAGCGCCGTATGGATCGGAACGCCGAAGCCGACGGTCAGAAGCGTGATGACGACGCCCGCGCCGCCTGCGCCGACAAAGCCGATGAACGCGCCGAGTGCGAGCATGGATAAAAACAGCATGACAGGATCCTTTCCGAGCATCAAACAGAAAAAGCCAAGACAAAGTCTTGGCTCAAATTGCATGGTGACACCTATGGGATTCGAACCCATGAACCCGGCGTGAGAGGCCGGTGTCTTAACCGCTTGACGAAGGTGCCGGTTTGGTGACGCCTATGGGATTCGAACCCATGAACCCGGCGTGAGAGGCCGGTGTCTTAACCGCTTGACGAAGGCGCCAAAGTCTTAGCAACGACATCTATTATATTACATCTCGTTGAGGTTGGCAAGACTTTTTTTGAGGCGTTCAAGGGAGACGTTCCTGCCGAGCAGCGTGAGGATTTCCGTTGCGCCGCCGGGGGTCACGGCCTTTCCTGCTGCTGCAATGCGCAGCACCCACATCGCAAGCCCTTTCTTGACGCCCGTCTTCTCGATGTAGGCGTTGAGCTTTTCGTAGAGTGCGGCATTGTTCCAGTCGTCGTCGCTGACCGTCTCGAGCAGGCCGATCATGGCGGGGAGAAGCTCCTTCGCCTTTTCCGGCGTGGCTTTGTTGCGCTTGTTCGTGTAAAGCGCGGCGTCGAATGCGGGCTGGCTGGTGAGAAACGCGATTTCCTGCGGCAGCTCAGAAAGGTGCGTGATGCGCGTCTTCAGGAGCGTGCAGAGCGTCGCGTAAGCCGATTCGAGATATTCGGGCAGGTCGCCGAAGTAGGGGCGCGCGAGCTTTTGGAATGCCTCGTCCTCCATCGCCTTCAGGTACTCGCCGTTGATCCAGCCGAGCTTTGCGTAGTCGAATACCGCTGGCGACTTCGAGAGCCCATCGAGGCGGAATGCTTCGATGAGTTCGTTCATCGAGAAGATCTCCTGGTTCGTCGTTTTTGGATTCCAACCGAGGAGTGCGACGTAGTTCGTGATGGCCTCGGGGAGGTAGCCTGCCTTTACGAGGTCTTCAAAGCTCGTCGCGCCGTGGCGCTTCGATAGCTTCGAGATGCTGCCGTCCTCGTTCTTGCCCATGACGGGCGCGAGGTGGATGAAGGTCGGCACATCCCAGCCAAAGCTTTCGTAGAGCAGGATGTACTTCGGGGTCGAGGTGATGAACTCCGCGCCGCGCATGATGTGCGTGATGCCCATGAGGTGATCGTCGATGACGTTGGCGAAATTGTACGTCGGCATGCCGTCGCGCTTTAAGAGGACTTGATCCTCAAGCTCCGCGTTTTGGATCGTGATGCTGCCGTGGAGCACGTCGAAGAACGTCGTCGCGCCTGTCAGCGGCATTTTTTGGCGGATGACGTAAGGGTCGCCTGCCGCGAGGTGCGCGTCGATGACGTCCTGCGGGAGATCGCGGCACGTGCGGTCATAGCCGCTGAATTCGCCTGCTGTGTGATCCTCCTCTGCGCAGAAGCAGTAGTAAGCGTGCCCGCTTTTTACGAGCTCCTCTGCGTATTTCTTGTAGAGATCCGTGCGCTCGCTCTGCACGTACGGCCCGCAGTCGCCGCCGAAGCCCGGCCCTTCGTCGGGATGGATGTGCGCGAGATCGAGCGTGCGGCGGATGAAGTCGACGGCATCCGCGACGTAGCGGCTGCGGTCGGTGTCCTCGATGCGCAGGATGAAGTCACCATGCTGCGCCTTCGCGTAGAGGTAGCCGTAAAGCGCCGTGCGCAGGTTTCCGATGTGCATGTAGCCCGTCGGGCTCGGAGCGAAACGGGTGCGAACTTTCTGCTCTGCCAAGATAAGATTCCTCCTAATAGACCAATACGATTTTCTTCATTATAGCGCGGTTGTTCGAAATTAGCTACAGGCAAGCAGGAAAAGAAAAGGTTGCCTAGACCTTTGAAATATGTATAATAAGGGATAGGACATATAGGAAATATGTGAATCTGATATAGGAAAGTCATATCCGAAGAGAGAGGATCGTTCATGGAAATCAAAGACATGCGCGCGTTTTATGCGATTGTCGAAGAAGGAAATATCAGCCATGCGGCGCAGCGGCTCGATATCGCGCAGCCGGCGCTCTCGCGGCAGATGAAGCGGCTTGAGATGTCGCTCGGCGTGCAGCTCTTCGAGCGCGGCAGCAGGCGCATCCGCCTGACGGACGCAGGAAGCGCGCTCTACGCGCGCGTCGAGCACATTCTCGGCATGGTCGACGGCACGGTGCGCGAGATCACGGAAATCGGCTCCGGTGTCGCAGGCTCGGTGCGCATCGGCACGATCACGACGTCGGGGGCAATGCTCCTGCCGGAACTCATCACGGAGTTTCACAACCGCTACCCGCGCGTGACGTACCAGATTTGGGAAGCGGAAGGCGCGCGCATCATGGAACTCCTCGACAACCATGTCATCGAGATCGGCATTACGCGCACGCAGGTCGATGCAAAGGGCTACGACTCTATCGTGCTGCCGAATGAGCCGCTCGTCGTCATCATGGACCGCACACACGAGATTGGGCGTGCAGCGGATACGGTGCGGCTCACGGAACTCATGGATGCATCGCTCATTATCCCGCTTCGCTGGAAGAGCATTTTCGTCACAAATTGCCGCAAGGCGGGCTTCGATCCGAACGTGGTCTGCGTCAGTGACAGCATCGTGCAGGATCTCCTGCTCGTGAAGATGGGCGTCGGGGCGGCGCTCCTGCCTGTTTCCTCGAAGACGCTCTTGACGGACGGCAACCTCATCTGCAAGCGCCTCGTCGAGCCGGAGATGCGCACGCATACGGTCGTCGCGTGGCTCAAGAACCACACGCTCTCCTCGTCGTGCGAGCGCCTCATACGCCTCTTTCGCGAGCTTTATATACAAAGAAAACCATGAAAGAACCAATAAAAAAACGCAAAAAAATACGTAAAAATCAGAGGCTTTTAATATTTTCATGATAATATGGATGCGATACAACGGATTTTGTTTTTTATCGTATATCCTTATCGTATATATTGTATGTTTAGGAGGAATTATTCGATGTCAGAACCCATTCGGATTTTTATTGTGGAGGATGAACGCCGCATCGCCCGTTTTTTGCAGATCGAGCTGGAGCATGAGGGCTTTTCGACGGAGATCGAGGAGGACGGGGCACGCGCATTTGAACGTCTCATGCAGGAGAGCTACGATCTCATCCTGCTCGATGTCATGCTGCCCGGCATGGATGGCATCACGATCTGCAAGCGCGTGCGCGAGGTATCGGATGTGCCGATCATCATGCTGACGGCAAAGGATGAGGTCGAAGACAAGGTCAACGGACTCGACTGCGGCGCGGATGACTACATGACGAAGCCGTTTGCGATGCAGGAGCTTCTCGCGCGCATCCGCAATGCGATGCGCCGTCATACGACGACGGATCATCTGCCAATCGATGAGAAGCTGCAGATCAGCGATCTCATCATGTACCCGGCACGCTACGAAGTGCAGGTCGGCACGGAACCCGTGCAGCTCACGCGCAAGGAGTTCTCCCTCCTCGAATTCATGCTGCGCAACAAGCGGCGCGTGCTTTCGCGCGATCAGATCCTTCAGCAGGTTTGGGGCTACGACTACAGCGGGGACACGAATGTCGTCGACGTTTACATTCGCTATCTGCGCGCTAAGATCGACGAACGTTTCCAAAAGAAATACATCTACACGATCCGCGGCGTAGGCTATGCGGTCAAGGATTGAGACGGTCGGGCGCAGGGCTTGGATCTTTTTCGATCACGTGACGCAGATGCGCATCTCGGTCAAGATCACGCTTCTCTACGCCGCGATTCTCTTTATCGTGCTCCTGATCACGAGCGGCATTATGGGACTCGGGATCTACTTCTCGTTTTACCATCAGGCCGAGGTCGATATCACGTTCTGCATGGAGCGTATGAACGAGCGCCTTAAGACACAGCCGAACCTTCGCGATGTGCTGTCGCAGGACGATGCGCTCCTGCCGGGCGTCGTGCTGCGCGTGACGGATATGACGGGAAAGGTCGTCATGGAAAATGACATCATCTACCCGACGCTTCAGTCCATCGCGGAGCACAAGGTCATCAATCCGCCGATTTGGGCGAATCCCAATATGGAGGTCTCGGAATTTCCGCACCTTACGATCTACCATGCACAGGCCGATGTGTGGAGCGAAGGAAGGATGTACCGCGTCCACTTCCTGAAGACGATCACGGCGGATAAAAACTTTCTCGATCACTTGCAAAAGATCCTCTTTATCATCTTGCTGATGGGACTCGTGCTCGCCCTTTTGACAGGCTACGCGATGAGCAAGCGCATCCTGCATCCGATCCGCGCGATGATCCTCGCGACACGCAAGATCGAAGTCGAACGCCTCAATCATCGCATTGCCGTGCCGCCCGTGCACGATGACCTGCGAGAGCTCGCGGAGACGTTCAACCATATGCTCGATCGCCTTGAGACCGGCTTCAAGCAGCAGCAGCGTTTCGTCTCCGATGCCTCGCATGAGCTTCGGACACCGGTTACGGTCATCCTCGGCTACTCCGATATGCTCTCACGCTGGGGACGCTCGGATGAAAACGTGCTGGAGGAGGGAATCGAATCGATTCGCTCCGAGGCGGAAGACATGCAGCAGCTCATTGAAAAACTGCTTTTCCTCGCGCGTGCCGACCAGAATCGGCAGGTGCTTCATAAGGAGCGCGTCAATCTCGCGAAACTCTTGCGCGATACGGCTCGCAAGCTCCAGCTCGTCACGAAGACGCACGGGATCACGCTCCTCAAAAATGACGAAGGGACAATCTTTGCCGATCGCGTGATGATTCTTCATATGATCCGCATTTTCCTCGAGAACAGCATCAAGTACACGCCGGAAGGCGGCCATATCACGATCGCTTCCGTGCGCTCGGCAGATGGGAAATCGATCGAGGTGACACTTGCCGACGACGGGATCGGCATCGCAAAGGAAGACCAGGAGAAGATCTTCATGCGGTTCTACCGCGTCGATGCGTCGCGGACGAAGAAGGCGGGGAGTCCCGGCGGCACGGGGCTCGGTCTTTCAATCGCCCGCTGGATCGCCGATCAGCACGGCATCGCGATACGCCTCGAAAGCGAGCTCGGCGCGGGCACGAAGATTCATCTCACGGTTCCGCTTGTGGGCGAAGCGGATCGTGCTGCCGCAGATGCGGAAGAAAAAACGGAAAGCAGCGCGTAGGGCGTTCCTCTATGCGCTGTTTTTTGTGCCTTGTGGCGAATGGGCGGGATTTGCTATAATGATCTTGTCTTTGGGACTTGTGAGGTGAGGGCATGATCAAAATTATTTTTTCAGACATGGATGGGACGCTGCTCGACGCAAATGGGAACGTGCCGGATGGATTT
>PPYE01275325.1_pt1 | contig 39029 bp, 35 predicted proteins | sample 1559881 | NCBI WGS metagenome assembly PPYE01 (sample SAMN08240022, study PRJNA423297) | Human gut metagenome, whole genome shotgun sequencing project. | reverse complement strand
CTTCAGGATATCCGTATGGATCTTCGCGACGCCGTTGACGCTGTGGCTGCCGACGATCGAGAGACGCGCCATGTGCACGGCGCCGCACTCGATGATCGAGAGCGCGCGCACCTTCTCCTCGTTGCCCGGATAGCGCTCGCGCACGTCGATGAGCCAGCGTCGGTTGATCTCGTCGACGATCATGTAGATGCGCGGCAGGAGATTGCGGAACATATCCACGGGCCACTTCTCGAGCGCCTCGGGCATGATCGTGTGGTTCGTGTAGCCGATCGTCCCCTTCGTGATCGCCCACGCTTCCTTCCAGCCAAGCTTCTGCTCGTCAACGAGGATGCGCATGAGTTCTGCGACGCAGAGCGCCGGATGCGTGTCGTTGATGTGGATTGCGACCTTCTGATCGAATTTGTGGATGTCCATCCCCGTCTTGAGGTAGTGGCGGACGATGCTCTGCACGCCGGCGGAGACCATGAAATACTCCTGAATGAGACGCATGCGCCGCCCGTCCTCCGTACGGTCATCCGGGTAGAGGTACTGCGTGATGCTCTCGACGAAGCGGCGGTACTCGCTCTTTTGGCGAATCTGCTCCTGCGTGAGGCGCCCGTAGTCCGAGAAATCGCGGTTGACCTCCGCGTTCCAAAGGCGAAGCGTGTTGACCGTGCGGTTGTGGTAGCCGACGATCGGCACATCGTAAGGAACGGCCATGACCACCATCGGATTCTCGTGGACGGGCTTGAGGCTTCCGTCCGCAAGTCTCTTTATGTAGGCATTGCCGTAGAACTTGACATCGATGCTCTTATCCGGCTTGCGGTACTCCCACGCAAAGCCGTCGCGAAGCCAACTGTCCGGAATCTCGACCTGATTGCCTTCGATGATCTTCTGCTCGAAGAGACCGTACTTGTAACGGATGCTGCAGCCGTGCCCCGGCAAACGATGCGCCGCCATCGAATCGATGAAGCACGCGGCGAGACGCCCAAGGCCGCCGTTGCCGAGGCCGGCATCCGGCTCCTCCTCGAACGTCTTGGCAATATCGAGGTCAAAGCCCGCGAGGACCTCCTTCACCGCTTCTTCGATGCCGAGATTGATCAGGTTCGACTTCAGCAGGCGGCCGAGCAGGAACTCGATGGAGAAGTAAAAGACTTGCTTCTCCTGGCGCTCGCTGTAAATCTTATTCGTCCGGATCCAGTTCTCGGAAATGAACTGGCGCGCCGTATTGGCGACAGTCTGGTAGATCTCGTGTGCCGAGAGATCGGCGATGTCGCGGCCGTAGACAGCGCGTGCCGTGCTCACGAAACGTTGGCGGATATTTTCCTTCAGCTTCTCAAACTCACGATTCTTCAGCTTTTTTTCTTTTGTTTCTCGTGCCAAGTGAAACACTCCTTAGCTTGGTCTTGCATGGTCGTACAAGCGCTCAAAAACGAGGCTCCCTACTATATTGTAATATAAAAATAAACCGTTGTAAATCGATTTCCCAACAAAAATGGGAAATCGATCCACAACGGCAAACAGCAGGCAATACGTTTCAGATCACCGTGTTCTTCGCTATGATCAAAGGGTAATTCGGCGCTCCCTTGAGCCATTTTTCCTTCGAGATGACGACGTTCTTATCGCAGATGACGTTTTCGAGGAGCGAGCCAGCGTGAACCGTGCTGTGCTGCATGATGATCGAGTTCTTGACCTTGACGCCTTCCTCAATCGTGACGCCACGGAATATGATCGAATTCCCGACCTCGCCGCGAACGATGCAGCCGTTGGCGATGAGCGAATTTCTAACGGCTGCCGTCCCCTTGTACTGGACGGGAGCCTCGTCCTTGATCTTCGTGTAGATCGGATGGTCGCCCATGAAGAGCTCCTCCCAAATCTCAGGCCTCAGGCTGTCCATGTTCGACTTGAAGAACGACGCCGTCGAGTCGATGTGCGCGACGTAGCCGTCGTGCTCGCAGGCGTAGATGTTGTAGTCAGCCGCGCGGCGGATGATGCCGTCCATGAGGAGATCCTGTCCGCCGTGCTCGTAGGTATAGCGGATCATCTCGACGAAGATGCGGCGCTCCATGAGGTAGACGGCGAGCGACACCTTCGAGCCGTCGTATACGGCCGGCTTTTCGGCGATGTCCGTCACGAGACCGTTCTGCGCCGTCTCAAGGACGACGTCGTGCCCCGTCTCCTCCTCCGTCGCGACGTGGTAGACCATCGAGATGTCCGCGCCCGTATTCTGGTGGAAGCGCAGGAGATCCGAGAAATCGATGTTGTAGACGAAGCTTCCGCTCGCTAGCAGCACGTACTTCTGCGCGCTGTGCTCGAAAAAGTCGAGATTATGGTAGAAATTCTTGAGGTCACCGAGACGGCTGAGCTCCTCTTCCTGTGGTGCGGGGAGGTAGAAGAGACCGTCGTGGCGGCGTGCGAGATCCCAATCCTTGCCGGAGCGGAGGTGATCCAATACGGATCGCGGGGCGGTCGGAAGCATGACGCCGACACTCGTGATGCCCGAATTGACCATGCTCGAAAGCGTAAAATCGATCAAGCGGTAGCGGCCTGCAAAGGGGAGCGACTCCACAGCGCGGCGATCCGTTAGCTCACGGATCAGCCCCTTATCCTCCTGCAGGCTGATGATTCCCATGACTGACTTCATTCTCTAATTCACTCCGTTCTTCATACTCTTGGAGCAGTCCCTAGCCGACGCGCTTGCCACCTGCTGCTGCGTCCACGGTCTCACCCTCCGCGATGACCGTGATCGCGCCCGGCTCGCCCATGACAGCGGCACCTTCCTCGATGACACAGTTCTGCGCGATGATGGCGTGATCCACGACCGCATTCTCGCGGATGACAGTCGACGGCATGATGACGGAGTTCGTGATCTTCGCGCCTTTTCCAATGCGAACGCCCGGGAATATGACAGAGTTCTCGACTTTGCCGAGGACCATCGAGCCCTCGCTGACCATCGCATTTTTGATCTCCGCATCGGGACCGACGAAATGCGGCGGGAGAGGCGGGTTCGAGGAAAGCACGCGCCACTCGCCGGTAAGATCAAACGGCGGCTCATCCTGCAAAAGATCCATATTCGCCTGCCAAAGGCTCTCGATCGTCCCAACATCCTTCCAATATCCGTCAAATGCGTAGGTAAAGAGACGGCCTTCGTCCGCGAGCATCTTCGGAATGATGTTCTTGCCGAAGTCGTGGCTCGACGTCTCGTCCTTCGCGTCCTCTTCGAGATATTTCTTGAGATAATCGGTATTGAAGATGTAAATGCCCATAGAGGCGAGATTGCTTTTCGGCTTTGCCGGCTTCTCCTCGAACTCCTCGATGCGCCCCGTCTTCTTGTTTGCATTCATGATGCCAAAGCGCGGTGCCTCTTTCCAAGGCACTTCGATGACGCCGATCGTCGCCTCTGCCTTGTGCATCTTGTGCGACTCGAGCATCCACGAGTAGTCCATCGTATAGATGTGATCGCCCGAAAGCACGAGCACGTACTCCGGATCAGCAAGTTCGATGAAGTTGAGGTTCTGATAGATGGCATCCGCTGTGCCACGATACCAGTCTGCGCCCTTTTCACGCGCGTACGGCGGCAGGATGAAGATGCCGCCTTCGCGCGTGTCGAGATCCCATGCACTGCCCGACGCGAGGTAGTTGTTGAGTTCAAGCGGGCGGTACTGCGTGAGCACGCCGACTTTGCTGATGCCGGAGTTGGCACAGTTGCTGAGTGGGAAGTCGATGATTCGGTACTTGCCGCCAAACGGAACGGCGGGCTTTGCGATCTTTTTCGTAAGCGCGCCGAGACGGCTGCCTTGCCCTCCGGCCAGGATCATTGCCAAGCATTCTGTTTTTCCCATATTAAGTCCCCCTTGGATTTGGTTGGCCCGCCCCCTCTTGCCTGCGGTCTGCGAGAAAGCGCCGATTGCTCCGCGAGAGAAGCACCACGGAACCAGCACCATTTATATATATTGTAGCAGAAAAAATAAAAGAAGTATACAATCGTTCCTAATAATGATATAGTTCGCTGAAAATATTATTTTTCCTGCCGAAAACACGAAAAAATAATATTTCTTTTTTCGTGTTTCTTCTGAATTGTAAGATCTTTTTCGCTGCACAAAAAAAATCCTGCGATTTTCATCACAGGAAAGTGAACACAATCGTACCAATGAAGAGCGCGATGCTGAAACCGAGCGCCATATTGCAGGCAGGACGCCGCAGGGCAGGCGGCAAAAAAGGAGCAAGCAGGCGTACCTCATAGACGAGAAACCCTGCCGAAAGAAGCGCCATCGGCACATCATCCGTATGGAAGCCATAGAGGAAGATAATCGCGCCCAGCACGATCGCCAGCATTTCGCCGCGCTTCAGCGTTTTCCGCTCCCTGCGCGCGCGATCCGCCTCTTCCTGCTCGCCACGCGTCATCGGAAGGCCGAGATCATTTTGCGGGACATCCCGTTCAAACCAACGATAACGCATCCGTTCCTCCTATGAATCCGCGCCGTTTGTCCATGAGCAAGGCGGGCCAGTCCCAATGGCTCAGCCCCCCGCCATGTAGAATGTATGCGCCTGCTCGATGAGCGCAGGCAGGAGTCCGTAGAGATTGCATCCGGGGCATGCCGTCGCATTGAAGTCGCGATGCCCGAAAATTGTATTTTTCTGCGGCGCAAATCCGTAGTATACGCTAAGCGCGCAAAGCAAGCGCGCCGCCGCGTCGAGTTGAGCCTTCTCCGGCCAAGCCGCTTCGAAATTGCCAACGATATTGACGCCGACGGTGTGGCTGTTTTCGCCGTAACAATGTGCGCCGACTGTATCCATCGGGCGCCCACGCTCGACCGTGCCGTCCTTGCGGATGAGGAAATGGTAGCCGATGCCCGACCAGCCGTTTGCCTTGTGCCATGCATGCACCGTCGCCGCCGAGACATCCGCATTCGTATTGCCGATATGGTGGACGATGATCGCATCCGTGCGCGTGCGGTTTTCAAGTGGGCCGAACGAGAGATTCGTCTCGCGCACGGGCACGCCAAAGGGCACCGGTTCCTGCCACGCCGCCTCCACCCGATCTGCAAGCAAAAGCGGGGCAAGTACGGCTCCTGCCCCCATGCATATCGCATTTCGTAAAAAATCCCTGCGGTTCATTGCGCCATCCCAGTCTCAAGATTAGAAACAACTTTTAGTATAGAATGGCTTTCTGAAAAGTAACTGATGCATGCGAATGATTCTCGTAGGAAATACTGTGCCGAAAGCGAAGGAATCCCCATAACCAAAAAAGATTTTCAAGACCGAATGGGACAAACCTTCCACTTTCCTTCGCCTTCGAGCATGAGTTCCTCGTCATGTACGGCGCGGAGTGTCGAACGATGCCCGACGCTCACCATGCCCATCGCGGGCAGTTTGCGACGAAGAAGCGCGTAAAGCTCCTCTTCGCGCGGCTCGTCGAGTGCCGACGTCGCTTCGTCGAGGAAAACGAAATCGGGTGCGACGAGCAATACGCGGGCAAACGCGAGGCGCTGCTGCTCGCCGAGTGAGAGGATGCGGCTCCAGTCGTCGATCACGTCAAGGCGCGGGACGAGCGCAGCGAGACCGACCGTTTCGAGTGCCGTCTTCAGGCGCGCTTCCGTTCCGGAAGCGGCAAGCGGGTAATAAAGTGCGCGCCGCAGGCTGCCGAGCGGCAGGTACGGGCGCTGCGGCAAAAAAAGCACGCGGCTTTCGGCGGGGCGCACGACGCGCCCCATGCCGTACGGCCATATTCCCGCGAGCAGGCGCAGGAGCGTGCTCTTTCCGCAGCCCGACGCGCCCGTTATGAGCAGACGTGCACCGCGCGCGAGCGAGAACGTGACATGCGCGAGAAGCGTCCTGCCGTCGGGCAGCGTGACCGAGACGTCCTCAAGCGCGAGTGCCTCGCCCGCTTCCTCCCATACGATCTTCTCTTCGTGCGCCTCCGCCTCTGCCATGTGATCCATGAAACCGACGAGGCGGCGGATGACGGCTATGAGCTGCGCGATCGTATCGTACGACGAGACGAAATACGACAGCGCATCCTGCACGCGCCCGAACGCGGATACTGTCTGCAGCAAGCCGCCGAGTGCCATCGTGCCAGCAAAATACTGCGGTGCGGCGAGAATGAGCGGCACGATGAGCGCGATCTGCCCGTAGCCGTTGACGTAGAAATTGAGCAGCTTCGTCTGACGCATGAGCTGCCAAAAATTCCCGATGACTTTCGCAAAATGCTCGGAAAAGCCGACGCGCTCCACCTGCTCGCCGCGATAGAACGCGATGTTCTCGGCGTTTTCGCGCACGCGCATCATGTTGAAACGGAAGTCCGCTTCGAATCGCTGCTGCTCGAAATTGAGCCCGATGAGCTTTCGTCCGACGAGGTGCGCGATACCCGTGCCTGCCATCGAGTAGATCAACGAGAACCAAAACATGTAGCCGTAGACAACGAACGCGTGACTGCCGACCGGAACGCGAAACGTGCCCGACAGATTCCACAGCACGACCGAAAACGCCGCAAGCGTTGCAAGCTGCTTGATGAGCCCAAGGAGCAATGTCAGCGCCAGCGTAACGAACTGATTGATGTCCTCGCTGATTCGCTGGTCTGGGTTGTCCGTATCGCTGCGCAGGATCTGCAGGCGATAGTAGACTTCGCCGCGCGTCCACCGCGCCAGGAATCGGTTCGTGAGCCAAGTGCGCCACTTGATCTGAAGCATCTGCCGAAGGTAGATCGCATAGACCGCGAGGATGATATAGAGAAACGCAAGCGCCGTAAACTCGCCGATGAGCGGCCAAAACTGCCCCTCGGCATACTGTTGGATCGCATTGTAAAAATCATTGTACCAGCTATTGATGCGGACGAGGAAGTAGACGGAGCCAAGGTTGAATGCGATGACGATCGCGAGCAGTCCGCACCCCTTCCACTTCTCCTCCGAAGTCCAATACCCGCGGAAAAGCTGCCAAAACTGATGCAGGAAACGCCGTTTCAAACTATCCCATCCTTTGCGAATTGATAGGGTTAGTATATCCGTTTCCCCGCCGTGCCGCAAGAAGCGCACACATTTTCTTTCGCGTGCGTTTATGATATGATAGCCATATCATGTTTCTTTTTGGGAAAGGACTCGTCATGCTCATCTACATCGGCACCGTCATCGCATTTCTCCTGCTCCTGCTCCTCTACCGCTACCTGCCGAGGCGCATCTTCGCACTCTTCTGCCTCATGCTCGCACTCTCTTCTGCCATCGTCTTCTATTGCTGGCCGCGCACGCAGGAGCAGCAGCCCGCGATGACCGCCGAGGAGAAATACGCGCTCGTCGAGCAGCAGCAAATCTTCTCCGCATGGTATGCGGACTATCAGAAGGACATCGATGCGCTCGACCGCAACTGGCGCAGGTACCATCAGATTTTGGAGACCTTCAAGGAGGGGCAGAGCGACATCCAGACGACCCACCTGCTCCTTGCCCAGCTCGACAACGACAGCCAGATCCTGCTCGACCGCATCACGGCGCACACGCCGCCAATCCCGCTCAACGGCGCATGCTACGACCTTCTCACGGAAGTCGTCAAAAAGACCGTCGCCTACGCCGATGCACAGCATCGCACCATCGCGCTCACAAAGGCCGCCGCCGACCCCGCCGCCCTGCACACGACCGACCCCGCCGAGCAGAGCCGCCTCCTCCAATCCGTCATGATCCGCGAATCCCCCGTCGGGCTCTTCACCGCCGACGAGATCACGCAGATACGCGACGCCCTGTCGATCCCGAAGGATAACGAACCCGCGCCCTGACCCAGAAAGAAGCCGGGCGCAACAGGCTTCATCGGATAACGCATAAAATGCTTCCCTAGGATCAAAAAGACCTCTGATCGTTGCAATCAGAGGTCTTTTCCCCTCGTGCCAAAGGTACGACGCGTGCTTAATGCACGACGCGCGTCGCCATCGCCTTGCGGTAACGCGCCCGCACCCGATACCACACCATCGGCAGGACGAGCAGCGGGATGCCCGCGCAGAACGCCTCTCGAAGATCCGGCGTAAACGCCATGACAACGAGGCATACGACCTGCGCCCATATGCCGAAAATCGTCACGTACGGGAAGAACGGTGTCTTGTAGCGCAGCTCGCCCTCGCGCCCCTGCGCAATCATGCGGCGGCGGCTGCGATACTGGCTCCAGCAGATGGAGATCCACGCGATCGCACCCGTGAATCCCGATACGGCGAGCAGATACGTGTAGGCAGCGGAGTTTGGATCAAAGCTGTAGAGCAGGATGACCGCCCAGCACGCACAGATCGAGATGAGGATCGCCTTCGACGGCACGCCTTTTCGGCTGAGCTCCGCGAAGGGACGCGGCGCCATGTCGAGCTTCGCGAGCGCGTAGAGCGCACGCGCGGCGCCGTAGAGTCCCGAATTCGAGCACGAGATCGCCGCCGTCAGAATGACGAACGCGAAGAGCGCGCCAAACTTCGTAAATCCGTACTGCACCATCGCCGCCGCAAAGACACTCTCCTCAAGCGACGCGCGGTCCCACGGCAGGATCGAGACGAGCAGCGTGATGGGGATGATGTAGAGCGCAATGATGCGCCATGTCACGTTGCGGACGGCGATCGGGATGCTTTCTTCGGGCTTTTCGCACTCGCCCGCCGCAAGCCCGATGATCTCCGTGCCTTGGAAGTTGACGAGGATAATGACCATCGTGAGCCCGATGGCCCAGTAGCCGTTCGGCGCGAAGCCGCCGCTGCCGAGCAGGACGCTCGCGCCGAGCGTCCCCTGCGAACCGATGGCGCCGAGACAGATGAGCGCTGCCACAGCAGAAAAGGCCAGGAGCGCGACGATCTTGACAAGGGAAAGCCAAGATTCGCACTCGCCGAACTTGTCGACATGAAACAGATTGATGATCGTGACGAGCAGTCCGAAGAAGACTGCCCACCAAAGCTGGCTGATCTCGGGGATGAAACCGTTCATGATGATGCCTGCGGCGATCATCTCGGAAGGCACATAGGCGACCCACGTCGCCCAGTACGACCAGCCGACGCCGCACGCCCAAGTCGGGGAAATGTGCTCGCGCGCATAAGTGACGAAGGACCCCGAAATTGGTTTTTCGACTGCCAGCTCCGCAAGACAGAGCATGACGCACAGCACGATAAGCCCCCCCAACAGGTAGGCGATAACGGCTGCCGGTCCCGCCTTCTCGAGGACGTACCCCGTGCCGAGGAAATAGCCGCTGCCGATGACGCCCCCAAGGGAGATCAACTGCAAGTGGCGATTTTTCAGCCCTCTGTTCATTTTCGACTCGTTCATAGCCTTAATAACACAACCTTTCCAGCGCCGCTTCTCTTTGTGATTTGTTTCGCAATGCCATCTCGCGGCGCCTCAAAACGCACTTTAAGAATAGCATATATATGTTAGGATTGCTACAAACACGAAAAATTATTTTTTGCCTGCAAAATATAGGGGAATCGCCTCTGCCGTGGTACAATATGTCCGACAGAAAGCGAGGAACGACCATGCCTATGACCATCTACCGCACCATCGCGGACGGGATAAAGGACGCAGCACAGCAAGACATCTGCTTCGCAATCCAAAAATCGAAATTCATCACGCACTTCGCACATGTCGAAGCCGAAGAGGAGGCGCGTGCCTTCATCCTCGCGATGAAGAAGCGATACTTCGACGCGCGCCACAACTGCTCCGCCTACGTGCTCGGCAGGAGTGCCGAACAGATGAAGAGGAAGTCAAACGATGACGGCGAACCCGGCGGCACGGCAGGCGCCCCCATCCTTGAAGCCATCAAGCAGAACGGACTCACGGAGATCGTCGTCGTCGTCACGCGTTACTTCGGCGGCATCAAGCTCGGCGTGGGCGGTCTCATCCGCGCATACAGCCGCGCCGCAGCGCTCGGACTCGACGCGGCACAGAAAGTCGAGATGCGTCCCTTCTGCCGCTGCGCCGTCACCGTCGACTACGGGCTGCTCGCGAGCGTCGAGCATTGGATCCGCACGGAGTCGATCCGCATGGAGGAGCCAGAATACGCTGACCGCGCGACGCTCCGCCTGCTCGTCGAGCCAAGCGATCTGCCGCGCCGCCGCGCCGAGCTGACCGAGCTCACGAGTGCACAGTTCGAGGCGAAGGAGGGGGACCGCACATATCTTGCGATCCCATGCTGACGCAGTGCAATCCGCACCGACCCGGTGCGCCTCTTCCTTGACAGATTTTGGGCGTTCCCTTATAATTATTCATATAATAGATATATGTATTACATAAATTTGTTTGGAGGTTTTTATGCGCGATTTTTCCATTGAGGTCCACGGCTGTCACGAATACGATGCGACCGGCGCGATCAGCGACCCGATCTACCTCTCCGCCACCTACCGGCACCCGTCTTTCGGGCATAGCACGGGCTACGACTACGGGCGCATGGCAAATCCGACACGTGACCGCCTCGAAGGCATCATGAACCTGCTCGAACGGGGCGAACGCTCATGGGCACTCTCGTCCGGCATGGCGGCGATCAATATGATCCTGCACATTCTCGTGCCTGGTGACCACGTCCTGCTTTCCGAAGATCTATACGGCGGCACGGTGCGTCTCGCAAAGGACATTTATCATGCTTATGGATTATCATTTGACTATGTAGATACTTCAGACATATTGATCGTCCGCAAGGCGATCCGACCCAATACGAAAGTGCTCTTCATCGAGACGCCATCGAATCCCATGATGCGCGTGACCGACATCGCCGCGATGGCAGAGACCGCACACCGCAACGACGCGCTTCTCGTCGTCGACAATACGTTCCTCTCGCCGCACTTTCAAAAACCGCTGACATTCGGCGCCGACATCGTCCTGCACAGCGCAACGAAATACCTCTGTGGCCATAACGACATCATCGCCGGCATCCTGACCGTGCGCGACAAGGACGCCGACTACACGAAAAAGCTCGAGCTCCTCATCAAGTCCGAGGGACCGAACCTCTCCCCGATGGACTCGTGGCTGCTCCTGCGCAGCATCAAGACGCTCGGCGTCCGCGTCGAGCGACAGGCAGAAAACGCGCTGAAAATCGCGAAGTGGCTGCAGGCACAGCCTGCTGTCACCGACGTCTACTACGTGGGGCTTCCCGATCATCCAGGCTACGCGCTGCAACAGAAGCAGACGACAGGAAACGGCAGTATGATCTCCTTTAAGGTCGAGAGCCCCGCGCTTGCGAAAGCTATGCTCGCCAGGCTCAAGCTCTTCGCATTCGCCGAGAGTCTAGGCGGCGTCGAAAGCCTGCTGACTTACCCGCTCGCACAGACACATGCCGAAATGCCGAAAGAACTGCTTGCGCGGACGGGTCTTGACGAGTGCGTCATGCGCATGTCCGTCGGCATCGAGGACGTGCAAGATCTCATCGCTGACCTCGAAAATGCATTGAAAGAATCTTGATTGGCTCATTATGGCTTTTATATATGGCAGAAAGGGGTTTCCATACCATGGCCATCAACTTTGATGAAATCATCGACCGCCACGGGACGTCGTGCCTCAAATACGACTTTGCCACCGAGCGCGGCTACCCCGAAGGAGTCCTGCCCTTTTGGGTCGCCGACATGGATTTCCGCGCACCGCAGCCTGTCATCGACGAACTCACACGCCGCGTCGCACACGGCATCTTCGGCTACACCGACCCGAAGGCGGCGTACCGCGAGACCATCGTGCGCTGGATGCGCGAGCGCCACGGCTGGAACCCGACGCCAGACGCGCTCGTCGTGACGCCCGGCGTCGTCTTCGCACTCGCCGCGGCCGTCCGCGCCTTTACAAAAGAGGGCGAGAGCGTCCTCCTGCAGCAGCCTGTCTACTACCCGTTCTCCGAGATCATCACGGGAAACCGGCGCAGGCTCGTCAACAGCCCGCTCGTGCTGAAAGACGGCCACTACGGGATCGATTTTGCGGACTTCGAGAAGAAGATCGACGAAGCGCATGTAAGGCTCTTCCTGCTCTGCAGCCCGCATAACCCAATCGGCCGCGTTTGGACGCGCGACGAACTCATGCGCATGGCGGATATCTGCGAGAAGCACGACGTCCTCATCGTCGCCGACGAGATCCATCACGAATTTGTGCGCCCTAGCTACAAGCATACCTGCCTTGCCTCGCTCTCACCCGCGACCGCGAAGCGCACGATCACCTGCACTTCGCCGAGCAAGACCTTCAACCTCGCCGGGCTGCAGCTTTCCAATATTTTTATCGAGGACAAACCCATCCGCCGCATCTTCCGCACGGAAGTGCTGAACACCGGCTACAGCCAGCCGAACAGCCTCGGTCTTTTCGCGGCGCAAGCTGCTTACGAAAAAGGCGGCGCATGGCTAAAAGAACTCCTCTCCTACCTCGAATCGAACTACCAAAAGACCAAGGCATTCCTCGCCAAACGCATGCCGAAAGCCCGTCTCATCGAGCCGGAGGGAACCTATCTCCTATGGATCGACTTCCGTGCCTACGGCATGACCGATACAGCGCTCGACGAGTGCATCATCCACAAGGCAAACCTATGGCTCGACAGCGGGCACATCTTCGGCAAGGCAGGCGAAGGGTTCCAGCGCATCAACACAGCGTGCCCATGGAGCGTGCTGGAAGACGGCCTAAAGCGTCTCGCAAACGCATTTGAGGACAGGGCATCGCGATGATCTGCAAAGGCCTGGCTCCCAACATCGACAATGCCTGTCATACCCTCGTCCTCGGCTCCATGCCGGGCATCCAATCCCTTGCCGAACAGCAATACTACGCACATCCTCAGAACCGCTTTTGGCGAATGATGGCGCAGCTCCTCAATGAAGAGCTGCCTGTCTCGTACGATGGAAAGCTTTCCATGCTTTTGCTGCATCATATCGCATTGTGGGACTCTATCGGGGCATGCGAACGCGAGGGCAGCCTCGATTCCGCAATAAAAAAAGAGCAGGGCAATGACTTTACTGCCCTGCTCGTTCGCTATCCTAAGATCCAAACGGTCTGCTTCAATGGCGCCAAATCCGCTGCCGCCTTCAAGCGTTTCAATCAGCCGCTGCTCGCGCGCCATGGTCTTGCCTTCTTCGCCCTGCCATCGACGAGTCCTGCCAATGCACGGTTCCGCATGGCAGACCTCCTAGCCGCATGGGGGAAGGCAATCGCGCCCAAAGCCAGGTGCCTTAAATGATCTTTTCGCCGTGGTAGCGCTCGCCGCCGATCTCGGGATAGACGCCGTAGCCAAGTGCCCACTCGCATTTGTACTTGATCGCCTGCGCATGGATCGTCGCGATGCGGTCCTGCGTGCGGATGACTTTGCCCGGCACGCCGACGACGAGACTGTTCTCCGGGATGACCTCATGCTCGCGCACGAGCGCACCCGCTGCGATGATCGAGCCGCGCCCAATCCGCGCGCCTGTCAATACCGTCGCGCCCATGCCGATGAGCACGTGATCGGCAACCTCGCAGCCATGCACGACAGCACCGTGCCCGATCGTCACGTAGTCGCCGATGATGCATGGCGCATCATCGGCGACGTGCAGGCAGACGAGATCCTGCACGTTCGAGCACTCGCCGACCGAGATGAAGTCGACATCGCCGCGCGCGACCGCCCCCGGCCAAAAGCTCGCGTATCGGGCGACGCGCACGTCGCCCGAAAGAAATACCTGCGGCGCAACGAACGCCTCCTCGTCAATCTGCGGCGTAATTCCATGAAACGAATTTCCCTTTAGTGTATACATGCAAATGCTCCTTTCCCGCATGGCAGAGTCAAAACTCCCCTTTCATTATAGCAAGCCGAGGCACAAAATTCATGCTCAAGTGCCGTATGCGTGCAAAATTTTTGCATTGACAGGCGAAGCCTTACATGCTATACTATCCCCTGTCAGTTGCGGAAGCACGACATTGACTCAGTAGCTCAGTTGGATTAGAGTATTTGACTACGAATCAAAGGGTCGGGGGTTCGAGTCCCTCCTGGGTCACCACTTTGAAACGAAGCATCGGTTCCACCGATGCTTTTTCTGTATGAATTGAAAGGCCGGATTCCCATGCTCTATCTCGTCACAAAGCTTCTCACGGAAAATGATGCTTCTTCCTTCTCCGTCGTCGGCACGGCGGAAGATATAAAAAGCGCCGCCGCACTCGCAGCCGATGTCTACAAGGACTACAATAAGGCGGCATCCTTCCAAAACCTCGAGATGATTGCCGAATGGCTCCGGACGCGGTGTTCCTACTCCTTCCGCAAGGACAAGTCACACCGTCTCCAGCTCGCCATCACGGAACTTTCGCGCGGTGCGCAGCCAAAGGAGAAACAGCTCATCTTCTCCGCCGCCGCAGAGGAAGAAGAGCTCATGCGCAAGGTCAGCGAGGCGCTCTTCGAAGGCAAACACCATGCGGAGCGTGGCAGCAGCCCCGTCTCCTGCCCATTGGAATAATCGACTGGAAGCAAACGCACGGATCCAAGACAGGCTCCCGAATCCGTGCGCTTATTTTTAGGTATGGTAAAATGTTTCGGTCAAGCGATTGAGCGCTGCCTGATCGCTCGCTCCCATCGTCTCGCGCGCCGCGTGCATCGCTAGGATCGGCACGCCGATGTCCATCGTGCGCATCGGCATTTGACGCGAGAGCAGCGAGCCGAGCGTCGAGCCACCGCGCAAATCCGAACGGTTCACGTACATCTGATACGGCACTGCCGCCAATTCGCAAAGCCCCTTCGCAATCGCGATCGCCTCTGCGTCGCCTGCGTACGATTGGCTCGCCGCTACCTTGAGCGCGATGCCGCCACCGAGCATGGGAAAGTTTGTCACGTCATTCTTTTCAGGCATATTGGGATGCATGGCATGTGCGACGTCTACTGAGAAACAAAATCCTTTCTCCATGTCGGCATAGAGCCCTGCCTCTGTAAAACCGAGTCCCGCATAGATGCGCGCGAGATGATTCGGCAGCAGCATGGACGCCGCGCCCTGCTTTGTCCCACTGCCGACCTCCTCGTTGTCAAAAAGCGCGGCACATGCGATGCCGTCCGCCTGCGCGCCTGTACAGAGTCCCGAAAGACACGCGTAGACCGACGTCATGTTGTCGAGGCGCGGCGCGGAAACAAACGCCTCGTTTCGCCCGATACGGCACGGCTTCTCCGTCGGGTAAAGCGTGATTTCATACGATAGGATCGAATCCCTTTCTGCGCCAATCTCCTCCGCGAGAAAATCCAAGAAGAAATCGCCATCCGCCTCGTCCTCTTCCATCGTAAAGAGCGGCAGGAGGTCCTTCTGCGGGTTGAGTTCAACGCCCTTGTTCACATCGCGGTTCATATGGATCGCGAGCGAAGGGATGATGAGCAGCGGGCGCCGCGCGTCGAATTCCCGCACGACCGGTATATATGGATCGTCGCCGCGCATGGCGACCTTGCCCGCGAGCGAGAGCGGTCGGTCGAGCCAACTGCTCCGAATCATGCCGCCGTAAACCTCGACATTGAGCTTCCCGTACCCGCGCTCGCGCATCGCTGCGTGCGGCTTCACGCGAAGGCATGGAAAGTCCGTATGTGCCGCCGCAATGCGAAGACGTGCGCGCGGGTTCTCGCCGATCGAAAACGCGAGCAGCGCCGACCCATAGGCGCGGACGAAAAACCGGCTGCCCACACGAACTTCCCGCTCCGTTCCATTCCATTCGAAATAGCCTGCCTGCGCTAAGAGACGCGCCCCTTCCGCTGCCGCATGAAACGGCGAAACAGCCCGCTCCAAAAAAGAAAACAACCCGTTTAGCGCCGTATCCTTCGCACCAACTGTTTCCATACGTTTCTCCTATCTCAATCCCAAACCATTTCGAACCATCCTATGCATTCCATTATAGCATAAATAGGAACTCCAACATGCTCCCATCTCGTAAAATTATGATTCTCAATCTCTAATAATCTATTCGCCTTTTAATTTATTACGAGCGGCGTGTCATCACGATTTGCCCCGTTGACATAAAGGATATGCGCTCCATCATCAAACGATCGCTGAAGCTTCTCTATGATTCTCTCGACATGATACAGCGGACAACCCGCCTCGTAGGTATCATTTTCAATCCCTCTCTCACTCTGTTCCGCTATCATGGTATGCACTACGGCAAGGATAGTCAAGACTGAAAATTTCGTCGAAGGTTCAAGCATCTAACCTTTTTCCAAAGCAGTCAGATTCAGATATAGATGCGCTTGAAGGAAACCTGCCTAAGACGCAAATCGCCAAAAGGCTCGGCTTCGCCCGTTCTACAGGAAATTGCACGTCAAACTTACGATCCGTATTTCTCGAAGCTCTTACCTTTTTTCAGATTTTTCCCCATGCCCATGGAAATGGTCATCAGCAACATTCCTGCTGCAATAAATCCTGAGATGCCCATCGCATACAGTCCTGCGTTTGGATTTTGGAATAGAGTCTCGGCAAATACGCGTAAATTCGGCGCGACAAATCCGCCAAGATTCCCCATCGAGTTAATAAAGGCGATGCCGCTCGCTGCACCAAGTCCCGTCAGAATACGGCTGGGGATCGTCCAAAAGATCGGCTGGCAGGCAAGATTGCCAACTGCGACAACACAGAGTGCCGCAATGCCGAGCAACGGGAGCGTTGTCGAAGAAATGAAGTAGCCAATGCCAGAAAGTGCAATAATCATAGCAGCAAGACTTGCGCGCATTCCGGTCTGATCTGAAACGCGCGGCAAATATACTGTTGCGAGAAGTGCAAATATCCATGGAACGGCGCTCACGAACCCGACCATCGTTCCGACCTTTGTACCGAGCAACCCGGCAACATGTGTCGGTAGATAGAAATTAAGTCCGTAATTGCAAACTTGAATCATAAAGCAAATGAGCGCGAGATACCACACCTTCGCATTGAGCAGCACGGACAGCGCGCCGACTTTTTCAAAGGAACGCCTCTCTCTCTCTTCTTCAAGTGCTGCGAGCAGTGCTGCTTTTTCTTCATCCGAAAGCCACTTCGCATTTTTCGGGGCATCAATGAGATGACGGAATGCGAAAATACCGCTGGCTGTCGCCGCTAGGCCTTCTATCGCAAACATCCACTGCCAACCTTCATAGCCGAGAACTCCCTGCAAATCTAAAAGCAGACCGGAAACCGGCGAGCCAAAAACAAAAGCAAGCGGTGGTCCCATCCAAAAAAGTCCCATAATAGAACTGCGTCTCTTTTCCGTAAACCAAAGCGTGAAGTAATACACGATAGCCGGCATGAATCCCGCTTCCGCAATACCCAAGAGGACTCGTAAGGACAAAAACTGGAACTCCGTTGTCACGAGTGCAAAAGCTGCGGCGACCAAGCCCCATGTCACCATGATGCGAGACAGCCAAAGACGTGCACCGAATTTATGCATCAGGATATTGCTCGGCACTTCGAAAACCGCATAGCCGATAAAGAAAATGCCTGCACCCATTGCAAAAGCAGCATCACTAAGTCCAGTTGATGTCTGAAAGGCGTTTTTTGCAAATCCGATATTTGCACGATCCAAAAATGCAAATATGTACATTAGTACAATGAATGGCACGAGCTTTCGCTCTGCCTTTTTCATGGCTTGATCAGCCAATTTGCTAGCCGCTTCATTCATATTTTCTGCCCCCTTTGCAACAAGTCGCCATTTTCGTCAAATTTCATTTCCTTCGGTTCACTTTCAATCGTCAGTCCTTCTATATTCTTTGCCATCCCATAGTAGCTTTCCGACAGAAGGATATGTTCTATGTGCAAGCTATTCGGAATGCGTACAATGCGCGGCGCGTTCTTGTCAATCTCATTACAGGTCTTGACGCACACCGCAATCGCTTCCCGATCACTTTCCATCACGATAGGGATTCGGACGCCGCCTAAAACCGTGCAGGTAATGGCATTGGGATACATGGATGACAAATCAAGCTTCTTGAATACGCGCATCGTCGTTGCACTCGAATAGCCTAAGCCGATTCCGTTCCCATGCGTTTCCGGGCTCAAATCGAGTACACAAACACGCTGTGCCTTGATCCCTCCTGACGCATACGGCGTACAAAAGGTTCCCGTAATATTGGGATCCATTCCATCACCGCTAAAGTTCTTCCCGATATGATCTACGACAAGAACATCGCAGGAATCGACCAAGATACGCGGCATAAGCCCAAATGCTTCAACCAAGAGCGGCGGCTCCCTTTCTATTACTTCATCAGCAGGGACAGCAACGAGCTTGCATGTTTCATCGTAGGCATTTTCAATCGTCGCAACTGCAAATAAAACGGGCGCGTATTTTAGAATTGCCTTGCCAAACAGGGGAACGTTTTTTGCCATGTTCTTAAACCCCGCCTCATGGCAGGCCTCCGCTCCGTACTGTTTTCCCAGTCCAATAGCCATCATTTTCATGATGCCGCTCTCATACGGTCCTCGAAATGCCGTATGCGGTTTGATGCGACAGTTTATGATAATCCCGTCTGCATTTGCTGCGAATTTGTCGATGAATACTGCACTGCCTTCCTCATTTTTACCAATTTCCACAACTTCCATTGAGGAACAAATCGGACAGCCTATGTAATCTTCTACAATCCCATAGCCTGCTAAAATCTCTCTTTGCCCTTCTGCCGTCGCCCCACCATGGCTTCCCATCGCAGGAACGACAAACGGCGCTCCGCCACGTTCTTTGACGAAGTCCGCTATACATTTCGTGATACGTGCAGCATTCGCGATTCCTCGGGATCCTGCCGTAATGGCAATGCGCATCCCCGGACGAATGGATGCTGCGATTTTTTTCACTTCCAAAATATTCCTAACTCGTGCCGGTATTTCTTCAACCGGTATTTCGGGGCGCGGAAACGCCTGTCTGGCACGAAACATTTTAGGAAGCTTTACTTGCTCTACCATACTTGCTACCAATGGACGTTCACGCTTCATGCAACTGCCTCCCATCCGAGTCATTCGTAGAACAAATCAATGAACCCGCTGCTGAAAATGGGGAATATCGTCAGCATAACCAAGCAGAAAATCAAAAGGATATAGAACGGAACCGCCTCTCGGATAAAATCGCTCATGCTGCATTTTGTGACGCCGCATGTTACGAACATCAAGGTGCCCATCGGCGGAGACAACGCCCCAATCGCCAAATTGAAAATGAACATGATGGCAAATTGATACGCGTTGATGCCGAAATGCGTTGCAATCGGCGCAAGCAGAGGAACGAGAATAATCATGGCGGCATTGCCTTCGAGAAACATGCCGGCAATCAGCAAGAAAATATTCACAATAAGCAGGAACAGGAACGGACTCTGCAGCAAGGTGATCATCATTTCTGCCAGTTCCTGTGGGATGCGTTCCTTGGTCAAAATCCACGCAAAAGTCGATGCCGCACCGATGATGATCATGATGGATGCAGATGTCGTCACCGTTTCGTATATTCCCGTCTTGATGTCCTCTAGACGCATCTCGTGATAGATAAAGCCCAAAAAGAGCGAATAGACGATGGCGACGGCACCTGCTTCCGTCGGCGTGAAAAGGCCGATTCGGATGCCGCCGATGATGATGATCGGCAGGCAAAGCGGCAAGATGGCTGCTTTCAGTGCCGACCAAAATTCACCTGCGCTCGCACGATGTTCCCGTATCGGCTTATAGCCACGCTTATGGGAGATAATGGAGACGAGTACCATCATCGCGACGCAGAGCAAAAGCCCCGGTCCGATCCCGCCGATAAAAAGCTTGCCGATCGAAAGATTGGCGATCGAGCCGTAAATGATCATCGCAATGCCGGGCGGTATAAGCGGCGTGATAATCGCCGAAGTTGCCGTGACGACCGAAGAAAACGCCTTGGAAAAGCCACGTTCCTCCATTGCCGGAACGAGCATCTTCGCCTCCATTGCCGCATCGGCGAGATTCGAGCCAGAAAGCCCGCCCATCAATGTCGAGAGAAGAATTGCGACCTGTGCCAGTCCGCCTGTAAACGTGCCGAGCAAGACCTCACAAAAATTCATGATACGCTTCGTGACGCCCGTATAGTTCATGAACACGCCCGCACAGACAAAAAAAGGGATCGCCAGAAGCGGGATGCTCTCCGTGCCGGAAATCACGCGCTGCACAAAGATCTGCCCGGCGAGATTTGCCGAGGCCAAAAAGTAAAGCACGCCGCCGGCTAAGACGGAAACGAATACGGGGACCTTCAAAAAGAGAAGCACGAGCATGGCAATCGTTGGGATGAGAACCGGATTATCCATTTCGGTTCACCTCCTTGAAGAACACAAGCCGTTCCCGCAGCGACATCGTATAGTTGTACATCATAAGCAGAATGCCGACCGGCACGACACCGTAAATTGCGCCGTACGGAATATGCAGGATATTCGTCGTGCGCTCCATCTCGATCATCTTGTCCACGATAATGCCGCTGTAATAGAGGAAGAAGAGAAACACCAACATGGAAATGACGTATCCGCCTATTTCGACCTTGCGAACCACCGCAGACGGCATGCGTTCGACAAGCAATTCGATCGCGACATGGCTGCCCGAACGAAAGGCAATTCCGATTCCTAGAAAGGTGATCCAAACGAAGCAAGCAAGCTGTACTTCTTCCTCCCATGCGAACGGTGCACCCAGGAAATATCGAGCAAAGACCCCGATAAACGTAACCGTCACGAGAATCGTCAAAGCAAGTCCTGCCAAAATCAAATCCAACCTTCGCAGAACGGATGGCATCTTCTTTCCTTGCTCTCCCATGTTTTCACATCCTTACAAATTTTTGAAATGAATTCGGCATAAATGGAGAGAGGCAACGAATCTGCCGCCTCTCGACCAACCCATCCATCGGATCACTTCATCGCATTTTGTACGGTTTCATAAAGGCCGGGCGTCCAATCCTTAAATTCGGGAAGCGTATAGAAAGCTTTGCTCTTTTCGCGGAATCCATTCAGGACATCTTCCGACGGCTCTACAATCGTCACGCCTTCTGCCTTGAACTTTTCCAGAACCTCTTTCTCAGATTCTTTCTGAAGTTCGTTGTTGTAAATTCCTGCTTCTTCCCCTGTCGACACCAACAAATCCTGTTGTTCTTTCGTCAGACTATGAAAGAATTCTGCACCGCAAACCCACGTCGTAAAGTTTTTGACATGTCCGTCGAGAATAAGGTACTTCGCGACTTCCTGGAACTTGCCGTTGTATAAGACGGGGAGCGGATTTTCCACGCCATCAATCGTACCCTGCTGAAGTGCCGTATACGTATCACCGAGTGCCATCGGCGTCGGGACTGCACCGAGGACTTCGAAGCCCTTGACCTGAATCGTGTTGTTCGGTACGCGAATCTTCATGCCTTTTAAATCGTCTACTGTATTGACAGGCCTCTTCGTCAGTGTGTGGCGATCCCCGTAGACCCAATTTGACGAAAGGAGCTTAAGCCCCTTTGCTTCAAGCGCCTTGCTCTGATCCGCATACCAACTGCTTTTCGTGAGCTTCCAACATTCATCCCAATCTCGGAACAAGAACGGGCCAAAGACAATGCCGAAGTCCTTGACGCCACGATCTGCATAAAACGCACCGTCTGCCAGCGTCACAACAGGCTGCCCTGCAAGCATTTGATCGATCAAGTCATTCTTGCTGCCGAGCTGGCTCGATGGATAAAGCACGAGTTCCATCTTGCCGCCGCTCTTTTCCTGCAACAGCTCCTTCCACTTATTAAGAGCCTTATCGATCGGCTCGCCCGGATTGTTTTCATATCCGACTTGAATCGTAATCTTTCCATCCTTGTTCGCGGCTCCCTGCTGCCCGCTTCCACAGCCAGCGAGCAAAAGCACTGCGGAAAGCGCCACGAGAGCACCTATGATGATTCGTTTCATCTTGTTCACCACTTTCTTTTGATTTCAGCAAATGATTCTTTGCGCGCTTCGCGAACGGCTTGTACAAACTCTTTTGCTTTTGCCGTAACGCCCGCATAGTCGCCCTTTTTTGCCGCGCCTGTCAGGCTGCTGCCCGCCGAGATGGCAACGCATCCTGCCCGCAGCCAATCCGCGACATTGGGCACATCGACGCCGCCTGAAGGCATGAGGTTCGCCTGGGGGAATGGCCCGTGCAGATCCTGGATCATGCGCGTGCCGAGAATGTCTCCCGGAAAAACCTTTACAATGTCCGCCCCCGCCCGAAGCGCTTGCACCGCCCCTTCCGGTGCCATGACGCCGGGACACGAAACAATTCGGTAAAGATTGCAGATCCGAATCGTTTCCTCATCAAAGGAAGGCGAAACGATGAACTGCGCGCCTTCCAAAATGGCGATACGGGCGGAAATCGCCTCCAACACCGTCCCTGCGCCAATGATGACATCGGGATCACCCGTATATCGCTCTGCAAGTGTTCGGATTGCCTCCTGCGCCCGCGGTGTCGTAAAAGCAAGCTCGATCGCCTTGACGCCGCCAGCTATGCACGCCTCCGCCGTGCGGATCCCATCCGCGCAGGTCTTGCCGCGCACCACGGCAATTACGCCCTGCCTGCCGAGCTTTTCCAGTACCGCTTCTTTCGTCACACAATCCCCTCCTGTTCCATAAAGGCACGCAATTGCGCGCGCGTCGGCAGTCCCTCATTATCCCCGCGATGCATGACCTGCAACGCGCCGATGAGGTTGCCGCGCTGCACGGCTTTCGGCAGCGGAAGCCCTTCCATGAGCGCGGTCAAAACACCTGCGGCAAATCCATCGCCCGCGCCGACCGTATCGACGACTTTTCGGACGGTTACGCCTTTTTCCATCCCTTCATGCACGCCGTCCGACCAAAATGCCCCCGCGCTTCCGCACTTCGTAATGCAGCGCTTTGCGCCTTGTTTCCGGTAAAAGGCATGGATCTCCTTCGGATCGTCGCTTCCAACCAGGATCTTTCCTTCTGCAACGCCGGGCAAAACGAGATCGGCCTTGCTTGCCAAGCGGTTCAGGACCTTGACCATTTTCTCTTTCGATTCCCAAAGCTGCGGTCTCAGATTGGGATCAAAGGAAATATGGAGTCCTGCCCTTCGTGCGGCATCCATCATTGCCTCTGTCGCTTCACGCGGCCCATCCCCCAGTGCGGGCAAAATTCCGGTCACATGAAGGTGTGTATACTCCGCAAAGGATATTTTCCCCACATCTGCCGCTGCAAGCGTTGACGCTGCAGAACCCGCGCGATAGTAAAAAATATGCGGATCGCCCTTCGTCACGCGGCTCTTGAGCATAAATCCCGTGCGACGCCTCTCACTCCACGAAAGAAGCTCCTGTCCGATCCCGTTTTCTTTCAGTCCCGCGCAGATCCGCTCACCAAACGGATCGCGCCCCAGTTTCGTCATATAGGAGACATCGTGGCCGAGCCGGGCCACGCCGACGGCAACATTGTATTCCGCACCTGCGACAGCCAAATCGTACCCACGCACAGTGGAAAGCGGGCCTTCGCTCTGTGCCATCAGAAGCCCCATCGCTTCCCCAGCCAAAATCAATCGCTGCATGCACGCTCTCCTTTCCTACAACGTCACGCCATCCTTGAAGATTGCCAGTTCATGCTTGTCGAGCACCTCCGATTTGGCATGGCGCTTTCCAGAAGCAACCTGCATGAGAAACGCAAAGAACGCATCGCAAAGCTGCTGCATGGATTTCCCTTCAAGAAGTCCGCCGGCATTGAAATCGATCCAGTTCTTTTTATCCGCACTCAGCCTGCTGTTGCTCGCGATCTTGATGGTCGGCACGGGACAGGCAAAAGGCGTGCCGCGCCCCGTCGTAAAAAGAACGATATGGGCGCCGGATGCAGCAAGGGCATTTGCTGCAACGAGATCGTTGCCCGGCGCCTGCAGAAGGAGAAGCCCTTTTTCCACAGCGGGAGTCCCGTAGGAAAGCACATCCTGCACGATCGCCGTCCCGCCCTTCTGCACGCAGCCAAGCGACTTATCCTCAAGCGTCGTAATGCCGCCTTCTTTATTTCCGGGCGATGGGTTCTCATGGATCTTCTCGCCGTAGCGCATGAAGTATTCCTTGAAGCCGTTGATGAGCTGAACCGTCTTTTCAAACGTCGCCCTGTCCTTGCACCGATTCATCAGGAGGGTTTCCGCTCCGAACATCTCCGGCACTTCCGTTAGAATGCTCGTGCCGCCCTCTGCGATGAGTTGATTCGATACGGCACCGACAAGCGGATTTGCCGTGAGGCCGGAAAAGCCATCCGATCCGCCGCACTTCAGACCCAAGACCAGCTTTCCTGCCGGCTGTGTCGTTCGTTTGAACTGTCCGGCGAACGCGCATAGCCCGCGAACAATCCGCACGCTTTCTTCAATCTCGTCGCCGACCTCCTGACAAGTCAGGAACTTGACGCGATCCGCATCGTAGTCGCCAATCGCCTTTTTCATGAGATCGAGCTGATTGTTCTCGCAGCCGAGAGCCAAGACGAGCACTGCACCCGCATTCGGATGATGGATGAGCCCTGCCAAATACGCCTGCGTGTAACGCATATCATCGCCGAGCTGAGAGCAGCCATACGGATGCGTATAGGCACAAATCCCATCAATCGTACCCGTCTTGAACTTCTGTGCCCGCCGTTCGATTTCCACCGCAATCGAGTTGACGCAGCCAACCGTCGGAACGATCCAAACTTCATTGCGGATTCCGACCTTGCCATCCTTGCGCGCATAGCCTTCAAACGTATACCCTTTCTTTTTCGGCAGTTCGGGCCTGCCAGCTTTTTCAGGCTCATACGAATAGTCCAAAATATTCCCCAGACGGCTTTTGACATTGTGTACGTGCATCCAAGTCCCAGCCGTCACATCCTTTGTCGCATTTCCAATCGGAAAGCCGTACTTCACGACAGCCTCGCCCGCCTTTATCGGGCGGATTGCCATCTTATGGCCGGCAGGGATTGCATCCTTCGCCGTAATGGCAGTGCCTGCGGCCTGTACCGCTTCTCCTTTTGCAATCGGCGTAACAGCAACCACGACATTATCTGCCGCATGGATTTTTACCACGGTTTCCATTGCGCGCATTCACGCTCCTTGTTTTCCCAGTTTTTCAATATACGCCTTTGCGCCAAGCTCGCGGATATTTTGGAAATGCTGCCCGACTGCCTCCAAGAAACCTTGTATCTTTGTCAAGTCTTCCCCCCACCAATCAGATTCAGCAAGTACCGAGCGAACGTACTCTGCATCACTTTTCGCTGCGCACTCACGAATCTTCGCGAGTTTGTCTGCATCGTCATGAATCTCGTACGTCCCATTGCCGCGTTTCCCGATAAGACAGCCGTCCCCCGCTTCCGTCGCATGGTAAAATGCCAAAAGTGCCGCAAGCGAGTACGTCAGCCACTTCGGCAGCTTGCCCGCACGCTTCAAACTGTCTTTCAAGGAAGGCAAGACGCGCGCGCGCCATTTGGAAATGGAATTCAGCGAAATGGAAAGCAGCGCATGATGTACGAACGGGTTCTCAAAGCGCTCAAAGACGGATTCCGCAAAGGCACGAGCCTTCTCCTCCGGCAGATGGACCGTCGGCACGATCTCGCCGAAAACGGATTCCACAAGCTGCCTGCGCACCGCAGGATCCGCCATGCATTCGCCAACGTAATCGAAGCCTGCTAGATATGCGCCCAAGGCCATCGAGGTGTGCGCCCCGTTCAAAATGCGGACCTTCCTCTCTTTGAACTTCTCGATCGCATCCGTAAATTCCACCTGAAGCTTCGAGCTTGCGAGCGGCAGCTTGTCCTTCACGCGTGAATCGCCAATAACCCAAAGGCCAAACGGCTCGCCCTGATCCAAAAGTTCATCCTGATAGCCAAGCTCTTTCTCATACGCCGCAGCTTCATCACGTGGATAGCCCGCCACGATACGATCCACGAGCGTGCTTGCAAAAATACAAGCCGTGTCAAGCCAATCCGCGAACCCGCGCGGAAGATCCCAAAGCTCTGCATACTGCCTGACGCACTTTTTGAGCGTCTCGCCATTGTGATCAATGAGCTCGACGGGCAGCATGATAAGCCCCTTGTCCTTCGCTCCCGCAACATGCTGATAGCGTGCATAAAGGAATTTCGTGAGCTTTGCAGGGAATGTCTTGGGCGGACAGTCCTCCAATTTATCGCCGTCCTCATAGACAATACCGGCCTCCGTCGTGTTCGACACGACGAACTGCAGGGTATCGAGCTTCGCGAGTTCCATGTAAGCGTCATAATCGTCATAGGCGTTTAAAACGCGATCCACGCAGGTGACAACGCGGTTTTCCTTGAACGGCTTTCCTTCCTTCTGCCCGCGAAGCAGCACCGTGTAGATATTGTCCTGTCTCGCAAAGCGTTCTTTTCCGCCCGCTGCAATCGGAATGATGATCGCAACGCTCGCATCAAGGCCTTTTTCTTCATTCGCCACGTCGATTCCATAGTCCACGAATGCGCGCAAGAAATTTCCCTCGCCGAACTGTACGAATTTGATGGGATGCTGCTTGCGCTGGTAAAGCTCCTTCACATTCTTCATGCTCTTTGCCCCTTTCCTGGCACATACCGAAAATGCGATGGTCACGCCGGATCGCTGAAGTGGATCACGACCTTCAGCATGGAGGCCGCGCGATCCGAAAAATCTTTGAACGCCGATGCTGCGTCATCCATCTCGTATACGTTTGTGACGATCTTATCCAAGTCAACCTTCCCTGATCTGACGAGGTCAATCAATTCGAGGAAGTCCTTTTTAAGCGCATTGCGCGAGCCAAACACGTTCAGCTCCTTCTTCTGAAGCAGCGTGAAATCAAAGTCCGCATGCTTCCTGCCGACACCGATCTGCACGAAGCGCGCACCGAATGCCGCCGCATCGATGCAATTTTGGAATGTCGAAGGGAGCCCAACCGCCTCGATCGTCACATCAAATCCGTTTCCATTCGTGAGGTTCGCGACGCTTTCATCAAAATGCTCCGGCGTATTGCTCAAGATTTTGCCATCAAGGCCAAACGTCTTTACTGCGTAGTCGAGCTTCTTGGGCGCAATATCCGCAATATAGACCTCTGCTCCTGCGGCCTTTGCCGCATTCGCCGCGAGCACGCCGATCGTGCCGGCGCCCACGACGAGGACTTTTTCGCCGGCATGAGGCTTTGCCCGGCTCACGCCATGATAGCTGATGCAAAAAGGTTCGATCAAGGCGAGCGTCTTCGGCGAAAGCCCCTTGCCATCGTAAATGCGTTCAACCGGCATCGCAACGTACTCCGAAAATGCGCCGTCGCGCTGTGCGCCCATCGTCTCATTGTGCGTGCAGCAGTTCACAAGACCGCGCTGGCAGGAATAGCACGTCCCGCAGTTAAAGTAAGGGTTGCAGGTCACGATCATGCCAGGCTTAAGCCCTGCATCGTTTTCGTCAATCTCCAAAATCTGTGCGGAAAACTCATGCCCCGGGATGCGTGGATACGATGCGTAGGCAAACGTGCCGCGATACGTCCCCAAATCACTGCCGCAAATCCCGCCGTAAAGAATTTTTAGAAGTGCTTCCCCTTTTTTCCTAACAGGTTTTTCTGTTTCAATGATTTGGACTTCTCCGGGTTTCGGTATTATGATTGTTTTCATTTCCTGCAGCTCCTTTTCTATTTATCTCACTAATAAATAAAGCAAATCGCATGCCAACTCAACTAAAAAAATTCCAAAATTAAAATAAGGCATATATATAGTTTGTCAGAAACTAACGTATACTATATATATGCCCATATTTTATTTTTATGGATTTGACTTTTCTAAACGATACAATATCTCAATCGTATCAGCAGCTTTATTTCACTTTTTGTTTCATTTTTGAAACATCTCGTATTTGCACTTCCGCCAAAGCGTGACACGGCTAATCCCAAGCTTTGCACAAACCTCCTCCGGCGAAAAACGTTCCAACATCTGCCGTATGACCTCCTGTTCTACCTCCTTCAGTGGAATGCCGAGCGGAACGGAAAGCATTTCCTTCTCCCCCTCTTTCCCTTTCGTGCGCACCTTGTGCGAACGGTCCGGCAGCCACTCCTGAAGCTGCTCTTCCTCGATTGGTTCACCAGCATAGCAAGCAAACACTTCCGCCAGATTGCGCAATTCTCGGATATTGCCGGGCCAAAGGTATTCCATAAGCCGTTTTTTCAGCTTGCGGTCAAAGCGCTCCTCAAATGCCGCCCCTGCTGCGTACCGCTCAAAGTAAAACCGCATCAGCGGCAAGATATCTGCTTTTCGTTCCCGCAGCGGCGGCAGGTGAATGTTCAGCACATTGATCCGATAGTAAAGATCCTCGCGGAACGTTCCCTCTTCCACCATGCGGAAAAGGTCTTGGTTCGTTGCGCAAATGACGCGTATGTCGAGAGAGATGACCGCATCGCCCCCGACGCGCATGATTTCATGTTCCTGCAATACGCGCAGCAGCCTGCTCTGTACATCCAAAGGAAGCTCGCCGATTTCATCCAAAAAAATCGTCCCCTTGTCTGCCAGCTCGAAAAGTCCTTTGCGCCCCGAGCGTCTCGCTCCAGTAAATGCGCCTTCCACATAGCCGAACAGCTCGCTTTCCATCAAATTGCGTGGAATCGAGGTGCAGTTGACTGAGACAAACGGTCCGTCTGCCCGACGGCTTCCGTTGTGCAGGCTCTGTGCCATCCCTTCCTTGCCCGTCCCCGTCTCTCCGTAGATGAGGACATTCGCTTCCGTCCTTGCGTATTTTTCCGCCATTTCGATAATTTTTTCCATTTTCGGCGTATGCGTGAGGATATCCGAAAAATGCAGCTTCGCATAAAGCCCCTTCTGATAGAGCGAGGCGTGAATTTTCTGTTCGGACTTCATGACGGTTTCCATCTTCTGAAAGATCAGCACGCGGTTTTCAATATGGTTTTCCATTTCGAGCGGGACCATCTGAAACAGAAGTTTCTGTCCGCAGACATCGATCAGCTGTTCCCCTTGGTAATGCCGGATGTGCCGATCCATTTCGGCATGAAACGTGCGTGCGAAATCGGGCGAAAAAATGGCCTTTGCATTTTCATTGCAAAAAATGGGGCATTGCCGCTCATCGAGCAGCACGATGCCCTCTTGTATGTTTTGCACTACAGCGCCCATCCTACCAGCCTGCAGCGCCTCGTCCTGCTTCGCCCGAACGATGCGGACAGCTTCCCTTACGGCACGAAGGATCGACGCGCTGCATGAATCGACATAGGTACACAGCATGTGCCGGCTTTTTGCAACGTGAACGGCATACATGCAGCCCGCAATTCCATCTGCCATTCCCGTTTCGTCCAACGTTCGGACGGTCGCTTCAATTGCCTCATACGTTTCGCATGGATAAATGCAAAGCTTCGTATCTCCGATTTGAAAATCGTGCATCTTATCGAATAGGATATTGGCCCGCATGACGATTCCAATGCGGTGGCATCCCTGCGCCTGAAGCATTTCGGCCGCCCGCAGCAAGTCATTGAGCGATGTTCCCAGTTCCACGACACTTGTTCCCGGAAGCTTTTTCAATTCTTCTGCAATGCCTCCGCGGCTGATGACAACATCTATCTTGCCGTACTCCTTCGCGTCTGCGATCACATTTTTATCGCACGACACGATGACCGGCATGGACAGGTGCAGATCCGCCAGCACCCCTTCCACACGATGCTTCATATCTTCCGTCGGCGCGACGAACAACATGGTTGGCACAAAAACACCCCCAATTTTTTTGCTTTATATTATATCATGCAAGGATTCGTTTTTCCCATAAAAAATCCCTTTCCCAAAACATAAGAAAGGGATTTCCGTTATGGACCTAGGGGAAATGGATTTAGACAAGTCCCTGTGCGAGCATGGCCTCGGCGACTTTCGAGAACGCCGTGATGTTGGCGCCCGCGACGAGATTGTCGGGATCGCCGTACGTCTCCGCGTTCTTCTTCGCGTTCGTGTAGATGCGCTTCATGATGTCCTTGAGGCGGCCGTCCACCTCCTCAAACGTCCACTGCAGGCGCTCGGAGTTCTGCGCCATCTCAAGCGCGGAGACGGCGACGCCGCCCGCATTTGCCGCCTTTGCCGGTGCAAAGAGGATCTTATGTTCGAGGAAATACGCAATGGCGTCGAGCGTCGACGGCATATTCGCGCCCTCACCGACAGCCTGCACGCCGTTTGCGACGAGCCTCTTCGCGCTCTCGAGGTCGATCTCGCTCTGCGTCGCACACGGAAGCGCGACGTCGCACTTGACCGTCCAAACGCCCTTGCAGCCCTCGTGGTATTCGGCATGCGGATGCGTCTGGACGTACTCCTTGATGCGCGCACGGCGGACTTCCTTGATGTCCTTGAGCGCCGCGAGGTCGATGCCGTCCGGGTCGTAGACGTAGCCATTCGAGTCGGAGCACGTCACGACCTTTGCCCCAAAACTCTGTGCCTTCTCAATCGCGTACGTCGCGACGTTGCCCGCGCCCGATACGACGAGCGTCTTCCCCTTGAGTCCGATGCCCTTTGCGTCGAGCATGTTCTTGACGAAGTATAAAAGCCCGTAGCCCGTCGCCTCCGTGCGCGCGAAGGAGCCCCAAAAGTCGACGCGCTTGCCCGTCAATACGCCCGCATCGTAGCTGTCGCGGATGCGCTTGTACTGGCCGTAGAGGTAGCCAATCTCACGTCCGCCGACGCCGATATCGCCCGCCGGCACATCGACATCCGGCCCGATATGGCGATAGAGCTCCGTCATGAAGCTTTGGCAGAAATGCATGACCTCGTTGTCGCTCCTGCCATGCGGGTCGAAGTCCGAGCCGCCCTTCGCGCCGCCGATCGGAAGCCCCGTCAGCGCGTTCTTGTAGACCTGCTCGAACGCAAGGAACTTCAAGATATCGAGCGTGACGCTCGGATGGAAGCGCAGCCCGCCCTTGTATGGGCCGATGACACTCGACATCTGCACGCGGAAGCCGCGGTTCACATGGCACTCGCCCTTGTCATCCTGCCAAGGGACACGGAACATGATCACGCGTTCCGGCTCGACCATGCGCTCTAAGATCTTCGCCGTCTCATAGTTCGGATGCGCATCGAGAACGGGCTCGATCGAGCTCAGCACCTCCGTCACCGTGTCACGGAACATCTTCTGATCTGGATCGCGCTTCGCGATGCATGCGATCATTTTCTCCACATACTGTTTCCCTGACAATGGAATCGCTCCTTTTCTTTTTCAAATGAAACTAAATGAAACTGCTTTTCTTTACGAACCATAACGAATTATACTACATTCTATCCAAAATGTATATAACGTATATCGCAAAGAGGGGTCTGCAGGGGCAGAAATAATGTATTCTTCAATGGACATGGCCGCATCAAATCCAAAATATATCCTAGCCGAAAAAACCAAAGTATGCTATAATGCGCGTGTGGGGAGCATACCCCTTATCCGTATATTGTGATCGATCTCACAGGAGGTTTTTATTATGCCTATCACGAAAGACATGAGCATTCTCGAAATCGTCCAGAAGTACCCCGACACGATCGAGGTCTTCGTCAACAGTGGCATGGGTTGCCTCGGCTGCGCGGCTTCGCATTTTGAGAACCTTGAGCAGGGCGCGCTCGCACACGGCATCGACGTGGATGAGCTCGTCGCGAATCTGAACACCGTTATCGGCGCATGATCAGTCCCTACGTCAAATGAGAAACGGTCACGCTTCTGCGTGACCGTTTTTTAATCCATAACACAGCAGGATTCATCGCCCTGCACTTTGGCAACCTTGAGTGCCGCTTCGGCACGCGCGAGGACGGAGCGAATATCATCTGCCTTGTGGATCATGACGCCGCCGACGCTGATCTGCACGCTGCATTTTCTCGCCGCATCGGTGAGGCTGCTCGCCGCCGCCTTGTTGAGACGCATGCAGCATCCATAGAGCGTATCGTAGCTGAGCCGATTGGAGATGTAAACCGAAAACTGATCGTCCGCAAAACGTCCTAAAATATCATTGCCGCGGATGGTTTCAAGGAGATTCTGTGCGAGCGCCTTCAGGAATGCATTCACTTCCTCCTCGCCACACGCCGTCTGAAACGATTCGAGTCCCATGATATCGACGAGCACGAAGGCCCCTGTAAGCTTCAGCTTCTGCTCACGCATCCTGCGTTCGACGAGGAACCGCGTCGTGCCTGCATGGAAGACGCCCGTGACTTCGTCGCGTCCGCCTTCGGAGTCGAGCGCTTCCTGCTCGCGCACTTCGTGCGTCACATCCGTCAGGATGCCGACGCAGCTTAGCTGTTTGCCGTCCTCGTCACAGAACGATTCACACCGCGCATCGAAAATGCCCATACGGCCATCTGGCTTTAGGATCTCAAGGCGCGTGTTCTCCTTCGTGCATGCCATTACCTTGCGGACACAGGCGAGTCCGCGGCGAAGCGTCGAATTCTTCGTCTGGTCGCTCACGTGCGAGAAAGAGCGCACGAGCTCCGGCACTTCGAGCAGCCTTGCACACTGCGGCGAGAACCAAATCTCATCGTGCTGCCCGTCATATTCGAACAGGTAGAGCCCCGATGCCTGCATGACCCAACGGAAATGTGCCTTGCGTGACCGCAGCCGTTTATTCATGAAATAAATCACGATGAGCAACACGCAGATGATGGCGCTTTCGAGAATCGCGTAGTAGCCCAGTGAGTTTCTCAATGCGAGTGCTATCACCCACATCAAGTCTTTCATCGTATCATCCATTATAACAATACCTACCATTTTCTGACTATCTTAAAGAAGCACGGATGCATCCAGTGCCTCCGTCTTGACGCATCTTTTTTCCCGCACCCAAGTGGAAACCCCACGCCAATCCAAAGGGATCCATGTATCCGCGATCCCTTAAATCGTTCCGTTTCATGTTACTACAAACAAGAAAAAAGCACAAGGGATTCTGTCTTATTTTGATCGTGATAAGAATATCCATTCGATTCTTCCCATCCGTAACGATTGTGACATATTTTCATATATTTCCCTGCTACAATACAGGCAAACGAGATCGAAAGGTCCGAGAAAGAGAGGTCGGTTTTTATGTCAGACATTCTTCGCAATATCCCAAAATCCGAGGTGCTGTCGCTTGCCAGCCTAGTCCCTTACGCGGATGGACAGGTCGTGAGCAAGACGCTCGTTCAAAACAGTGGCGTCGGCATCACGCTCTTCGCCTTTGCCGCAGGCGAAGGCATCAGCACGCACGAGTCAAAAGGAGATGCGCTCCTCACTGCGCTTGACGGAAAAGGACGCATCACGATAGACGGCAAGGACTATGCGCTGTCTGCGGGCGAAAGTATCGTGATGCCCGCCAACCACCCGCATGCTGTCTGCGGAATCGAAGCGTTCAAGATGCTCCTCGTTGTCACGTTCCCCGAAACGTAACACGCGAAATAAAAGGAGGGTCCCCTTGCCTACGAACAGGCAGCGGGACTCTCCTTTTATTTCGCGCGGCAGCTTGTCGTTTCCCGTTCGACGAGGCGATTTTCAAGGAGGATATCACGCGTCGTCTCACGATTGATTTTTTCAAGCATGAGCTGGGCCGCAGCCGCTCCAAGCTCTGCCATGCGCTGGTCGATCGTGGTGAGCTTCGGTTCGATGAAGCGGCTCAGTGACGTGTTATCGTAGCCGACGACGGCGATGTCTTCCGGCACGCGCCGCCCCATGCGCTTGCACGCGTTGACCGCGCCCGCTCCCATCATATCGTTGCAGCAGAAGACTGCCGTCACTGCCCCTTTTTCCATGCGGCGCATGAGGGCCCTCATCGTATTGTCGACGGTCTCAAGGCTATTGCCCGCCCCGATGTTGAGGATATCGGCCTCGGAGAACGTGCCGTGCTCCTGCATGATGGCACGGTACACCTCTTCCTTGATGCGGTAGCTGTCGCTCTTCTCTCCGCGAACGAAGAGGATATGCCCGTAGCCGCAGCGCAAGAGGTATTCGAGTGCGATCCGTGTGCCGCCGCGCTCGTCGCTCGTCACGTAGGAAATCCCCGGCACACGCTCATAGCTGTTGATGAATACGAGCGGCAGCCGCCCAGCCGTATCCGCGTAGAAGTCTGAGGCGATCGTCTCCGTATTCGGGCTGACGACGATGACGCCGGAAGCATTGCGCGCAAGGAGATCCATGACACAGCGCTTTTCCTGCGCCGAATCGTTTTCTGCGCAGGCGAGCAGCAACGAATAGGAACTTTGGCGCAAGCGGTCCTCGATCCCTTTCAATACTTCGGCAAAGAACATGTTCTCAAACCCCGGCACAACAACGCCGATGCTCGAAGACCGCTGCATGTTGAGTTCGCGCGCTTGAATGTTCGGCACGTAAGAAAGCGCCGCTATCGCCGCTTTGACGCGTGCGCGCGTCGCACGCCTTACGGGGTAATTCCCATTGACGACGCGCGAGACGGTCGCAACGGAGACGCCCGCCCGATCCGCCACGTCGGTGATCGTCGCTTTCATACGATTGGCGCTTCCTTCATGAAATATCCTGCTCACTGCACCGACCCGATGAAGCGATCGAATGCTGCCATGCCTGCCGCGTCGCGCTTGAATACGCCCGCATGCGTCAAGACTTCAAGGAACACGTGCCCGATTTCATCCTTCAGTATGCCCCCAACGCTCAGCGCGGAGATATCCGCATGGCTTTCCTTTACCTTCTTGTACCAATCCGCGTGCTTTGCGATCGCCTCGATGCCGGAAATATCTTCCGTCCCCTTGAGCAGCTCAGCGCGGACCTGCAGCATCTCGTCCTTGAGCCGCGCAGGAAGAATGGCGAGCCCCAATACTTCAATGAGGCCGATGTTCTCTTTTTTGATGTGATGGACCTCCGCATGCGGATGGAAAAGGCCGAGCGGGTGCTCCGCCGTCGTGCGATTATTGCGCAGCACGAGGTCGAATTCAAATGCCGAGCCGCGCTTTCTCGCGATTGGCGTAATCGTATTGTGCGGCGTGCCGTCCGTCTCGGCGAGCACTTCAGCGCTCGCATCGCTGTAGGTGCGCCATGCCGCAAGGATCTTTTCGGCGAGCGCGACGAGCTGCTTCGGATCTTCGCTCGTCAGGCGCAGCGCCGACATCGGCCACTTGACACGACCTGCCTTGACTGCTGGAAAATCCGCGAACGCGTACGCTTTTTCAACGGATGCCCGTTCCATCGCGAACGTGCAGCGCCCGCCCTGATAGTGGTCGTGTGAGAGAATCGAGCCGCCGACGATCGGGAGGTCGGCATTTGAGCCCGCGAAATAGTGTGGGAAAAAGCGCAGAAAGGTGATGAGGTTTTCAAACGTCTCACGCGAGATCTTCATGGGAATATGTTCGCCGTTCAGGATGATGCAGTGCTCATTGTAGTAAGTGTACGGCGAATACTGCAGGAACCACTCGTGCCCCCCGAAATCGAGCGGAATGAGGCGGTGTGTCTCGCGTGCCGGATAATTCACGCGTCCTGCGTAGCCTTCGTTCTCACGGCAAAGCAGGCATTTCGGGTACGCGGACGACTTCATGCGCTTCGCTTTTGCAATGTCGCGCGGGTCTTTCTCGGGCTTCGAGAGGTTGATCGTCACGTCGAGATCGCCGTACTCCGTCGCCGTCTTCCATGCAATATTCTTGTCGATGCGCGCCTTGCGGATGTAGTTCGACGCGATGTTCATGCGGTAGTAGCCGTCAGTCGCTTCCTTCGGTGAATTCCGGTAGAGCGACCAAAAGCGGTGCACGACTTCCGACGGGCGCGGCATCACGCAGTCCATGATACGCGTATCGAATCGATCGCGCTCGTTCGCCGTGTTTTCGATGAGCCCTTTCCCTGCTGCGTAGTCGAGCATATTCAAAAGGATCGGCGTCGGCGTTTCGAGCGTCTCCTTGATCTTTTCCGGCCGATACGACTCGACTGCGAGCACGTCAAGCAGGCGGTTTGCCGAATAGACGACGTCTTCCGGCGTGATGAGAAGCTCCTGCTCGGCAAAATTCAGCAAACGTGCAATTTCGTGTTGGATGTCTACCATGATATTTGTCCCCTTCATGCAAAGAGAGATGACGGATGCAGCTCCCACCTACACATCCATGCGTTTAGTCCGCGTACCCGTTCGGATGTTTCTTATGCCACGTCCAAGCCGTGCCGATGATCTTTGCGACATCTGCGTAGTGCGGATTCCAGCCAAGCACCTTGCGCGCCTTCTCGCTCGATGCGATGAGCTGGGCGGGATCGCCCGCGCGGCGGCCGCCGTACTTGACTTTGATCGCCTTGCCCGTGACGTTCTTCGCCGTCTCGATCATTTCCCTGACGGAGAAGCCATGTCCGTTCCCGAGGTTGAATACATCGCTCTCACCGCCCTTGCGCAGGTAGTCGATCGCGAGAAGATGGGCGTCCGCGAGATCGATGACGTGGATGTAGTCGCGCAGGCACGTTCCGTCTGGCGTCGCGTAGTCCGTGCCGAAGACCGTGATGTGATCGCGTTTTCCGAGCGGCACCTGCAGGATGAGCGGGATGAGATGCGTCTCCGTCGTGTGCGCTTCGCCGATCGATCCGTCTTCGAGCGCGCCCGCCGCGTTGAAGTAGCGCAGGGAGACGTAGCGGATGCCGTTTGCGCGGCTCACCCACTTCATCATCTTCTCCATCGTGCGCTTCGTCTCGCCGTACGGATTCGTCGGGTTCGTCTCGTCATCCTCTAGGATGGGGATGCGCTTCGGCTCGCCGTATACGGCTGCCGTCGAAGAGAATACGATCGCTCCGACATGGTGGCGCACCATCGCTTCCAAGAGGACCTGCATGCCGTACACGTTGTTGTTGAAGTAGAGGAGTGGCTTCTCGACGCTCTCACCGACGAGCGAATTCGCCGCAAAGTGAACGACGGCCTCGATCCTGTTCTCCATAAAGACCTTGTCAAGCGCTTTCGGGTCGCGAATGTCGCCCTCGTAGAATTTCGCTGCCGGATTCAATGCCCCGCGATGCCCGGTCTGCAAGTTATCGATGATGACGACGTCCTCGCCCCTTTCGACGAGCTGATGGACGGCATGGGAACCGATATAGCCCGCCCCGCCGCATACTAGGATTGCCATTTCTGCCTCTTCCTTTCTTTGTTGACTTTGTTAAGAAACCACGGCTCCGTGATCCTGCGACGGATCCGCCTCAACTGTTACGGACATGCGCGCCATGCGCAAATGCCTCGCTTTGCAAGCGGCCGTCAGCCGATGACGTGTGTGCCGTCCGCGATGCTCGCGACGTAGAAGCTCGGCGCGTAGCCGATCTTCCTCGTGTACGCCTCGCCGACATTCTTCTCGAATGCGGGAATCGCGTCATTCCTGACGATGCTGACCGTGCAACCGCCGAAACCGCCGCCCGTCATGCGCGAGCCGATGACGCCCTCCTGCTCCCACGCGAGCTTTGCGAGCGTATCCAGCTCCTTGCCCGTAACCTCGTAGTCATCGCGCAGCGAGACGTGCGAGTCATTCATGAGCCTGCCAAACTTCTCGATGTCGTCTGCTTCAAGTGCGGCAACGGCTTCAAGCGTGCGCTGGTTCTCGTAGACGGCGTGACGGGCGCGCTTGCGTTCGACGGGGTCCTTGATCGCATCCGCAATCGCGTCAAACTCCGCATTGGTGAGCTCACCAAGTGCCTTGATCGGTTTTGCCTTCTGAAGTTCGGCAAGCGCGGCTTCGCTCTCTGAACGGCGTTCGTTGTACTGCGACGCCGTGAGCTTGTGCTTCTTGTTCGTATTCGTGATCACAATGCTCGCATCCTTGAGCGCGATCTTGCTGTAGCGATACTGGAGTGTATTGCAGTCGAGGAGGATCGCACAATCCTTCTTGCCCATGCCGACCGCGAACTGATCCATGATGCCGCAGTTCATGCCGACGAAATCATTCTCCGCCTTCTGCGCGAGCTTTACGAGCGCAACGCGGTCGATGCCGAAGCCGAACAGGTCATCGAGGATGACGCCCATCAGGACTTCGATCGATGCCGATGAGGAGAGTCCCGAGCCATTCGGGAGCGTACCGTAGAAGACGACGTCGACGCCGTGCTTCGCGGGAAATCCCGCCTTCTCCATCATGCGGACGACGCCGATCGGATAGTTCGCCCAATCGTATTCCTCTTTTGGCGCGAGTCCCGTCATGGGGAATTCGACGACGCCCTTTTCTGCGAGATTCATCGAGTAGGCACGCGATGTATTTCCCTTTGCCGGCGCTGCAATCGCATACGTGCCAAGCGTGATCGCGCATGGGAAAACGTGCCCGCCGTTGTAGTCCGTGTGCTCGCCGATGAGGTTGACGCGCCCCGGTGAAAAATACGCTTTCGTATCCGCCTTGCCGAACTTTTCCTCGAAAACCTTTCGCATCTTGTCCAAAATTTCCATGCGAGCTCCTCCTTATGCCGTGAAACCGCACCCTGCTATTTTTTAGGTGTAGTAAACGTTTTCTTCCACATCCCTAGTTTATCGCATCTCACGCGAATATGCAAGCCCTTTACATAGAAAAAGAACCCTTGCAAATCCGCACAGCATAAGCGTCCCATTCCCAAACATTCCCAAACATATCCTTCCTCCTTGTGGTCCATCTCAGAAAGGATTCTTGCGTCCTGCAGCAGAAAAGATGCCCTCCACAGGAAAACATGGAACGGCATCCCACCTTTCATGGATTGGGCTTCCCCTCTTTCGGCATGCCGCGCGCAATAAGGTAGAGCGGGCGTCGCTTCGTCTCCTCATAGGTACGGCCGAGATACTCGCCGATGAGGCCGAGCACCATGAGCTGCATGCCGCCGAAAAAGAGGATGCACGCCATGATCGTCGGCCAACCTGCGACGGTATCCGCCTCGACGAATGTCTCGTAAAGGACGTGCAGGAAGACGAGGAAGCTCAGCGCCACGCTCAAAAATCCCGCGTAAAGGCCGATGCGCAGCGGGAACGTCGAGCACGTGAGCACGCCGTCGATCGCAAGGCGCAGCATCTTGCGCGGCGAAAATTTCGAATGCCCGGCGTAGCGTGGCGGCGCTGCGAAGTGCACCTGTTTCTGCCGGAATCCCATTGAGCCGATGAGCCCACGGATAAAGCGCGCGTGCTCGCGATAGCGCCGGAAGGCGAGTACGACCTTACGATCCATGAGGCGGAAATCCGATCCGCCCGGCTGGACGGGGATCTCCGATATGGCATTGAGCCAACAATAGTACGCCGCCGACGTCTTTCGCTTGATCCACGAAGCATCCGCCGTCGCATCGCGTATCGTCTGGACGACCTCGTAGCCTTCTTTCCAGTAGCCGATGAGCGTCGGGATGAGGG
>PPYE01275540.1_pt1 | contig 39033 bp, 33 predicted proteins | sample 1559881 | NCBI WGS metagenome assembly PPYE01 (sample SAMN08240022, study PRJNA423297) | Human gut metagenome, whole genome shotgun sequencing project. | reverse complement strand
ACGCTGAGGCTTTTAGACCTGTGCAATCGGATTCGCAGACAAGTGAGTGGTATAGTTATTTCGAAAACGATGTACTAGCTCCATGAAAAAATTCATAGACTTTCTGTGCACTTCCTGCATTCATGCTTTCTGTCTCTGTAAGTTCTTCCAGTGATGCATCTCTGATATTCTCAACAGACTTAAATTTCCGCATCAATGCTTTCCGCCTGGTTTCACCGATACCAGGGATATCATCCAACAGGGAATGCACCTGTTCTTTACTTCTCAGAGATCGGTGAAATTCAATGGCAAAACGGTGCGCCTCATCCTGGATTCTGGTGATCAGGCGGAAGCCTTCACTGTCTGTATCAATGGGAATTTCAAGATTATTGTAATACAGTCCTCTGGTTCTGTGATGGTCATCCTTGACCATACCACAGACAGGAATCTCTATTCCCAGAATTTCCAGGACTTTTAACGCAATATTTACCTGTCCTCTTCCACCATCCATCAGGATCAGATCCGGCATAATAGAAAAGCTGTCAAACTCATCTTTTCCCTCATGAGTAAATCGTCTGGTAAGTACTTCTTCCATGCTTGCATAATCGTTCGGTCCCTGAACCCACTTTATTTTAAATTTGCGGTAATCACTGCGCTTTGGCTTTCCTTTCTCATAGACAACCATGGAACCTACAGATTCAAAACCACTGATATTGGAAATATCATAAGCCTCCATACGCCTGATTCCCGACAGTCCAAGCCACTCTTCCACTTCATGAACTGCTCCGATGGTTCTTCCTTCTTCACGTTTGATACGCTCTCTGTCTTTATCCAGAACCATCTTTGCATTCTCTTCTGCCAGCTCTACCAGCTTCTCTTTCGTACCTTTCTTCGGTACCCTGATATAGACTCGCTGCTTTCTTCGATCTGTAAGCCATTCCTCTATGATCTTGGCATCTTCGATTTCTTTTTGTAACATGATCTCACGTGGGATAAACGGAGTTCCGGCATAAAATTGCTTCATAAAGCTGGATAATACCTGAGCCTTTGTATCGCCACGCGCCACACGCAGATAGAAATGCTCCCGCCCGATCAGTTTGCCTCCCCGGACAAAGAATACCTGTACAACAGCATCCTGCTCCCGCAGATCGAGGCTTTCATCCATGGCAACTGCGATGATATCCTTATCTTCCTCTCCGTAACCTGTAATTTTCTGACGTTCTCCGATCTTCTGGATACTGCGGATCAGATCCCGGTATTCCATGGCATCCTCGAAACGCATTTCTTCGGAAGCTGCCATCATTTTGTCGGTAAGCATATCAATCGTATCCTTAAAGTCTCCATTGAGAAATTTCAGCAGTTCTGCGATATTTTTCTTATATTCTTCTGAACTCACATAACCCTGGCATGGCGCACTGCATTGTTTCATGTGATAGTACAGACATGGACGGTCCTTCCCACAATCTCTTGGCAGTACACGATTACAGGAGCGCACCTTATAAAGTTTTCGCACAAGCTCGATCACATCTTTTACAGCCCCGGCACTTGTATATGGTCCGAAATATTTTGCCTTGTCTTTCTTCATTCTTCTGGCAAAAAGGACTCTGGGATATTCCTCATTTACTGTGACTTTGATAAACGGATAACTCTTATCATCTTTGAGCATGGTATTATATTTCGGTCTGTGCTCCTTGATCAGATTACACTCCAGCACAAGGGCTTCCAGTTCCGAATCTGTGATAATATACTCAAATCTGGTGATATGGGTAACCATCTGTTCAATCTTTGCGCCCTTATTTCTGCTGCTCTGGAAATATTGACGCACCCTGTTTTTCAGACTGACGGCTTTTCCAACATAGATGATCTCATCCTTCTCCCCATGCATAATATAAACCCCCGGCTTACCCGGAAGTTTTTTCAGTTCTTCTTCTATCTGAAACATAAACTCTCCTCTATACAAAAAATCCTGCCCTGAATTCTTTTCGTATCCATGAGATATTACAGCGTAATTTTCTGTGATACGAAAACAGAGCCGGAAATTATTTCGTTTCCGACTCTGTTATTGTATCACTGAATCTCTGGCTTATCCAGCGTTACTGTATTCTGTTTTTCCTCTGGAATTACCAGATCATCCAGATTTTCCGGAATCTCGATTCCACGCTCTGCCGCATGGAAAATCTTCATAAATTCCTTACCTGTAATGGTTTCCCTGCGGATCAGGTAAGCAGCAATCTTATCAAGTGCTTCTCTGTGGCTGCCGATCAGTCTCTTGGCTTCCTCATAAGAATTATGGAGAAGTACCATTACCTCATGGTCAACCTCTGTGGCAGTGTCATCGCCACAGTTTAACACTGTTCTTCCGCTGAGATACTGATTCTCCTGTGTAGCCAGACCCATAAGTCCGAACTTGTCTGACATACCGTACTGTGTGATCATGGCTCTTGCCACCTTGGTAGCCTGCTCAATATCATTGGCTGCCCCGGTTGTGACAGTATCAAATACCAGTTCCTCTGCTGCGCGTCCGCCAAGATATCCCACAAGCATTGCTTCCAGTTCCTTCTTTGTATTGAGATATTTCTCCTCCTCGGGTACCTGCATTACATAACCAAGTGCCCCCATTGTTCTCGGCACAATAGTAATCTTCTGTACAGGCTCTGCATCTTTCTGCAGGGCGCTTACCAGTGCATGTCCTACCTCATGATAGGATACGATCCTGCGCTCCTGTGCACTGAGAATCCTGTCCTTCTTCTCTTTACCTACCAGAACTACTTCAACAGCTTCGAGAAGATCTTTCTGGGATACTGCGCTGCGTCCACTTTTAACAGCAAGGATAGCAGCCTCGTTGATCATATTAGCCAGATCCGAACCCACTGCCCCGGAAGTTGCAAGTGCAATGTTCTCAAAATCAACAGTCTCATCCAGATGTACATTTCTTGCATGAACCTTCAGGATCTCGATTCTTCCCTTCAGATCCGGTCTGTCCACAATGACACGTCTGTCAAAACGTCCCGGACGAAGAAGTGCCGGATCAAGAACCTCCGGACGGTTGGTAGCAGCCAGGATCAGAAGTCCCTTTGAAGTGTCAAATCCGTCCATTTCCGCAAGAAGCTGGTTCAGGGTCTGCTCACGCTCATCATTGCCGCCGCCATAATGAGAATCTCGGCTCTTTCCGATTGCATCAATCTCATCAATAAAAATGATACATGGTGCATTCTTCTTTGCTTCCTCAAAGAGATCGCGGACACGTGATGCACCCACACCTACAAACATCTCCACAAACTCAGAACCTGACAGGGAGAAAAACGGCACATGTGCCTCTCCTGCTACTGCCTTTGCCAGAAGTGTTTTACCGGTTCCCGGAGGTCCTACAAGCAAAGCTCCTTTCGGCAGCTTCGCTCCGATGGTGGTATATTTGCCGGGATTATGCAGGAAATCCACCACCTCCTGCAGTGATTCCTTGGCCTCATCCTGCCCTGCCACATCCCTGAAAGTAATTCCTGTATCTTTCTGAATGTAGGCTTTGGCGCGGCTCTTTCCAACGCCCATCATTCCGCCGCCCTTATTCATGCGGCGCATAAATACCGTCAGAAGTACAAAGAGCAGAATCGTTGGCAGAAGCACACTGACCAGCATAGAAATAATTTCCCCTGCTGCATCCGGCTTCTTATACTCAAACTTGATTCCTGTTCCCTCAAGTCTCTCCGTCAGCTTATCTACTGACTCCATCTGATTGGCATAATAAACTTCTTCTGAAAATCCTGATGACTGATGTTTCGGCGTGATCGTCAGTGTATTTGACTGAAGCGTAACCTCTTTCACATCTCCATCATCTACCATCTCAATAAATTTATCATAAGTGATCTCACTCGAATTATCCTTGAGCATATTGGTAAACATGGCGAAACATACCAGAGTTACCAGGAGGCATACCAGAAAGGCCAGTATCGACTGATGATTCTTGTTCGGGTCCTGTCTGCCCGGACCTTTATTATTATCAGGACGATTGCCATTCGGATTGTTATCCATATGATTATCCATTTCATTCCTCCTAAACGTTATCGTTCTTATTATAAAGAGAATTCGGGTATAAATCAACTGCGAGATTGTGAAAATTGTGTCCGGTTGTGCATATCTTTCTATAAACCCTATAAAATTTATATGAAGTTTTACAAATTCACCTGTTACAAATGGCTTTATTTGTAGTATACTATTGACAAACTGATTACTGCTCACTTCGTTCCCGGTAATGCACTCCGCAATACACAGAATTTATGCTGACCGCATAAATTTGCGCTGTATGTCCCGGGATATTCTAAATGAGCAGTACTAAAAATGTGATGAGGAAAGGAAATGAACAAATGAAGATAGGATTTGACAACGACAAGTATCTGAAAATGCAGTCCGAACATATTCGGGAACGTATTAACCAGTTTGGAAACAAACTTTATCTGGAATTTGGCGGCAAGCTTTTTGATGACTACCATGCTTCCAGAGTTCTTCCGGGATTTGAGCCGGACAGCAAACTGCGTATGCTGATGCAGCTTTCTGATCAGGCAGAGATCGTTATTGTAATCAGCGCTGCTGATATTGATAAAAATAAAGTCAGAGGTGACCTGGGTATCACTTATGATGAAGATGTACTCCGCCTTATGGAAGTATTTACCGAGCGCGGACTCTATGTCGGAAGTGTCTGCATCACCCAGTATTCCGGACAGGAAAGCGCAGATGCGTTTAAGAAACGTCTGGAGAAGCTTGGAATCAAAGTATACGTGCTTTATCTGATCCCGGGTTATCCGAATAATACTTCCTTTATTGTAAGTGATGAGGGATATGGCAAGAACGATTATATCGAAACAACAAGACCACTGGTTGTCATCACTGCTCCAGGACCCGGAAGCGGAAAAATGGCCACCTGCCTTTCTCAGCTTTACCATGAATACAAGCGCGGTGTCAAGGCAGGATATGCCAAATTTGAAACTTTCCCAATCTGGAATATCCCGCTGAAGCATCCGGTAAATCTGGCATATGAAGCAGCTACTGCTGACTTAAATGATGTGAACATGATCGACCCGTTCCATCTGGAAGCATATGGTGAGACTACTATTAACTACAACCGTGACGTTGAAGTTTTCCCTGTTCTTCAGGCTATGTTTGAAAAGATCATGGGCGAGTGCCCTTACAAATCTCCCACAGATATGGGCGTTAATATGGCCGGTAACTGCATCGTTGATGATGAAGTCTGCAAGGAAGCTGCACGTCAGGAGATCATCCGCAGATATTATAAGAGCATGGAAGCTCTGGTTCGCGGAACAGGCCGCGAAGAAGAAGTTTATAAGATTGAGCTTCTGCTGAAACAGGCTCATGTGACCATCGAAGAACGCAAGGTGGTTCCTGCTGCGTTGAAACGCGAAGAAGAAACAGGTGCACCTGCTGCTGCCCTGGAACTTCCTGACGGACGTATTGTTACAGGTAAGACTTCTGAACTTCTCGGGGCATCTTCAGCACTGCTTCTGAATGCACTGAAAGAACTGGCAGGAATTGAGCATGACAAACATGTTATCTCTCCGGAAGCATTAAAACCAATTCAGGCGCTCAAGACAGAATACCTTGGAAGCAAAAATCCAAGACTTCACTCTGATGAAACTCTGATCGCGCTTTCCATCAGTGCCGCAGATAATGAAGATGCGAAGCTAGCCCTGCAGCAGATTCCGAAATTAAAAGGCTGCCAGGTTCATACTTCCGTACTTCTGTCTCAGGTGGATATCCTGGAGTTCCGTAAGCTGGGTGTTGAACTTACCTGTGAGCCGAAATCTGAGCATGCTAAGAAACTGCAGAAATAATTTCTGAAATGGTTTTCAAATAGCAGCAGAAAACTCTGAAAATCCACAATATCTATATAATGATACAAGAAAGAATCCTGCCTGAACATATGACAGTTTCATATGAACAGGCAGGAATTTTTTATTTCTCTATAATCTCAATCGCTCTGTCCGGATAATTGGTAATGACTGCTTCTGCACCTGCGTCTTTTACCAGCTGGATGTGTTCTGGTTTGTTGGCAGTCCATACGTGCATTTTCAGTCCGGCACGTTTGACTTCTTCTATGAACTGTGGGTATTTCAGGTGATAAACTGCAGGGTGTACGGCGTTGATTCCGAGATTTTTGGCGTACATGGCTGGATTTACCCATCCGTCACTGAAAAGGATTCCGGTCTGTACATGGTCATTCAGCTGTTTTAACTGTAACAGGCTGTAATGGTTAAAGGAGGAATAGATCAGCTGGTCTTCCATGTTCATTTCTTTTACCAGTTTCAGGATTTTCCCTTCCATTCCCGGATAGAAGCAGATGCTGTTCTTTAGTTCGATGTTTACCATCATATCTGTGGTGCGCATGAGCTCCAGTACTTCTGCCAGAGTTGGAATGTGATAAATTCCCGATGGTTCTGCGGGTGTACTGACTTTTAATTCTTTCAATTGAGCCAGTGTCATATCTTTGATCAGTCCGGTTCCGTCTGTGACGCGGTCTACGTTTTCGTCGTGCATAACGATGAGTTCGCCGTCTACGGAAGTATGTACATCCAGTTCGATTCCGTCTGCGCCCTGTCTGATGGCAAGTTCAAATGCTTCCAGAGTGTTCTCCGGTCTGTATCCGCTGGCACCCCTGTGTGCCCATACTTTTGTTGTTCTCTTTGTTGTTTCTGTCATTTCCATATGCCTCTCTTATATAAAATTCATTTACAATATCCCCCAATAATATATTTCACCTTTTCCATCTCCGCTTTTTTGCAAAATACCCGGACAGCCAGGCTGTCATATTGTGGAAATTACCGTAAATCTTCATAAACAGGGAACCGCATACGCAGCCCCCTGTCCTCATTTAAGTATAAATATTTTTCCTGTGAATGATTATAACACCTCTCGGTATACTGTTTTCAATATTTTTTATTCATTCAGCAAGTTATAATCTTCGATAGATTTGTTCATATCAGAAGCCATTTTGCTCACCGCATCCTCTGCAGATTCTTTTCCGTTGAGCATATTCTCAATCTCTGTTTCTACAATCGCACGTGCTTCCGGGAATACACTGAGAAGTGCACCTGCATATTCCGGTGCAGAATCATGAAGCTGGTCAATGGCTGTCTGGAACTGTGGGTATTTTGCAATGTTGTCTTTGAATACCTGCTCGTCATGTGCTGCTGTTGTTACAGGGAAGTATCCTGTCTGTGCATTCCAGTATGCCTGTGATTCCGCAGATACCAAATATTTTACAAATTCCCATGTAGCTGCTTTCTTTGCATCATCCTGGTTGTCAAGCATCCAGAGAGAAGCACCACCGATGGATACACCACCTTTGTCATCATCTGTAATGGATGGGAAGTATGCGGTACCTACTTCAAAGGAACCGTTTACATCCTGCAGAATCTGTTTCAGGGACGCTGTGGAACCTAATGTCATAGCTGCTTTTCCGGAAGAGAAATCTGCAAGTCCAGAATCTCCGCCTCTTCCTACGTTTGGTGCATAGCCTGCGTCATAAAGTTTCTTCCACTCATTAAGAATATTCAGTGCACCTCCGTTTTCATCGAATGCAACCTTTGTAGCTGCTGCCTCACGTCCGTTTCCGTTATCTACATATGGCAGACCCTGTTTGCACATAAACTCTTCGAAAAACCATCCATAGATTCCCATGGATAATGCTTCTCCCGCACCGCCTTTGTTTACAAGGTCATCTGCAACCTCTGCGATTCCCTCAAGGCTTGTAGGTACCTCTGTCACACCTGCTTTGTCAAACATATCCTTGTTGTAATAAAGAATCGGTGTAGAGGAGTTAAATGGCATGGAATATAATTTATCATCTACTGTATAATAAGCTGTGATATTTGGTTCCAGATCAGATACATCATATCCTTCGCTGTCAATCATGTCCTGCATTGGGATCACCCATCCGGAATCGATCATGAAACGGGTTCCGATATCATAAATCTGCACCAGATCAGCTCCCATATTTCCAAGCTGGGCACTTTTTAACTTATTGATCTCATCGTCATATTCTCCCTGATACTGAGAATCCACTTTAATTCCATATTCATTTTCTTCATTAAATTTATTTACCAGATAGTCCAGTGCTTCCCCGTTGACACCGCCCATTGCGTGCCAGAATGAAATCGTTGTTCCCTCCGGAATGTCTGCCTTTTTCTCTGCTGCCATGCAGGTAGTTGGAAGAATTGTGCTGAATACTGTTGCTGCTGTTAATAATACTGCGAGTTTACGCTTCATAACTTACCTCTTTCTTTTCATGTTGTTTGTTTTTGTTTTCTCTATTTCTCAGCCTTTTACGGCACCTGAGAACATACCTCGGATCAGCTGCTTCTGTCCTGCAATGAATATGGAAATGGACGGAAGGATAATCAGTACTACGCCTGCGATCATCAATGTAATAGACTGGGAGTCTACGCTGTCCAGCATACCGATACCGATCTGTACAGTACGCATCTTGTCTGATCCTGTCACAAGTAATGGCCACATGTACATATTCCATGCATTAATAAATGTGTACACTGCCATAGCTCCCATTGCTGATTTTGTCAGCGGCATCAGAATCTGCCAGATAAATCGCAGATTGGAGCAGCCGTCAATCTTCGCTGATTCATACAGCGAAATCGGAAATGTAAGATAAAACTGTCTGAACAGAAAGATTCCCATTGCAGATGTGAGATAGGGCACGATCAGTACCTGATAGGAATCCAGCCAGTTCCATCCGCTGACTGTCAGGTAATTGGAAATAATCGTTGCCTCTCCCGGAATCATCATAGTTGCCATCACCAGCATAAACAGCACATTTTTTCCTTTGAAATCCAGAAAGGAAAAGGAAAACGCTGCCAGTGAACAGGAAATGATCTGTCCGAAAGTGATGAGACCTGCTACCAGGAAAGAGTTTACTACAAAACGAACCAGCGGAACCTTCTGCAGTGCCTGTCGGAAATTCTCCAATGTCGGATGTTTGGGCAGGATATTCATATCCAGAGTAAAAAGTTCACCGGATGGCATAAATGCAATACTTACTGCGTATAAAAGAGGCAGAAGAACAATTAACGCCACGACAATATTTAATGCAATGTGTCCGGCAGTTCTGGCCACTCTTTTATATTTCTGCTGTGCCAGCATTTTTGCTTTTGCTTCCTGAAACCTCTGGCGTTCCAGGGCCATCTGTTTTTCTTTTTCAGCAGTGATGCTGCCTAACTGTGACATTAATATTTCACTCCTTTTTTCTCAATTTTAAACATTACCAGAGTAAGTACCAGCACGATCAGGAAAAGTACCACTGACTGGGCTGCTGCACTTCCGAAACGATAGTTAAAGAAGGCATCTCTGTAAATGGAATACACGATCAGGTTTGTGGATTCTCCGGGACCACCCTGTGTCAGAATCTTGACCTGTCCGAATGACTGGAATGCCTGAATGATGTTTACCACTAATGTGTAGAACATCATTGGTGCCAGTCCCGGAAGTGTCAGGCGGTAGAATTTCTGGAATGAACTTGCGCCGTCTACAGAAGCTCGTTCATAAATAGTTTCATCAATGTTACTTAATCCTGCTGAAAAATACAGGAAGTTGATTCCACTGTTAAGCCATGCAGTAAGAACTGCTACGCAGATCAGTGCGTATTTCGGATCACTGACCCAGTTGATATCCAGATGAAAAATCTTATTGATGATTCCTACGGATGGATGAAGCATGATCTTGAAGATCATTGCTGCTGAACTGGATGCGATTGCCATTGGCAGTGCATATGCAGTACTGAAAAAACGGATTCCCGGAAATGTTTTGTTGCAGAGGACTGCTGTTGTAAGTCCCAGGATCATACTGACTGCAACTACGATCACAACAAAGATCAGGGTAACTGCCAGACTGTTCCAGAATGAGGATGACTGTAATAATTCTTTGTAGTTGCCAAGTCCTACGAATAGTTTTGCCTGTCCCATCTTATTCGTTTTAAAAAGACTTAAATATAAAGTCTTAAAAAACGGGTAGAATAAGAAGATTCCAAAGATCAGAAAGCTTGGAAACAGGTATGCGTAGGCACCTGTGTTTTTTAACTTCTTCATGTATTGAACACCTTTCCTGTTTTTATGAGTTTTATATTGAACTTTTGAACAATATCATTGCTTATGAAAACATCCCTTTTCTCAGAGTGATATTCTCCTGAGTTTCCAGATCAAATGCTGAAATGTATGCCATGTCGATCCAGAGTGTTACTTTATCGCCTTTATCAAGCAGACTGTCACCGGAAACTTTTGCACAGCAGTCCTGACCATCGTGATTGAAATGAAGGATTACTTCTGCCCCAAGCAGTTCTCTGGCTGTGACTGTGACTTCCATTTTCCACTCTCCTCTGGTATCTGCTTCTGCGGGTTTTTCCAGGAAATGTTCCGGACGGATTCCGAGTTCAATGTTTCTTCCAACATAGCCCTGACGTTTCAGGATTTTCCATAAGAAATCCGGGATTGGGATGTCTCCGTCGTTCTCTGTACGGAATGTAGGGATTCCTACCTTTTCCATTGCCAGACCTTTGATAAAGTTCATAGATGGAGAACCGATGAATCCTGCAACAAAGCGATTTACTGGGTAAGCATACAGGTTCTGCGGAGTATCTGCCTGCTGTACTGCTCCCTGATTCATCACTACGATCCTGTCTCCCAGAGTCATTGCTTCTGTCTGATCATGAGTGACGTAAATAATGGTGTTCCCAAGTGCTTTGTGAATACCTGCAAGTTCTACTCTCATCTGGGTACGAAGTTTGGCATCCAGATTGGATAATGGCTCATCCATAAGAAGTACTTTCGGCTCACGGATGATAGCATTTCCGATGGCTACTCGCTGACGCTGACCACCTGAAAGATTCTTTGGTCTTTGTTTCAGCAGATTTTCCAGTCCCAGAAGTTCTGCTACATGATGAACCTTTTTATCAATCTCTTTTTTCGGTACTTTTCTTACCTGCAAAGAGAAAGCAATGTTATCGTAAATATTCATCTGTGGATAGAGAGCATAGCTCTGGAAAACCATTGCAAGGTCGCGCTCTTTTGGTTCCAGATAGTTGACCAGTTTGTCTCCGATCCATAATTCACCGTCGCTGATATCTTCCAGTCCTGCAATCATTCGAAGTGTGGTTGACTTTCCGCATCCGGACGGACCAACGAAAACTACCAGTTCTCCTTTTTCTATTTCAAGATTAAAATTCTTTACTGCCTGAAAGCCGTTTTCATAGCTTTTGCAGATGTCTCTTAATATGATTTCCGACATTTGATTTTCTTTCCTCTCCTGCTTTTGCAATTAATATTTTTCACTGATATTTTAGGGTCGGGCTGTTTTGGCAATGTAATACCTTTTCAGTTATCTTTATGAAAAATATCCGGCAAGTTTCCCCAGTGACTGGCACCGGAAACCGTTTTTCCATTCTTCTGCACTGGCTTCGCCTGTCAGTACCAGACAACTGTCAATGCCTGCCCGTTTCCCGCATTCCATATCTGTATAGATTCTGTCACCGATAAGCAGGGTCTGTTTCGGAGTGCATCCTGTTTCTTCCAGACAGGCATATACCATTCCGGGTGCAGGTTTACCAATATATTCCGGTTCTCTGCCAACAGATGCCGTAATCATCCGGCAGATGGAACCGCAGTCCGGTATCATTCCGAAATCAATAGGGCAACGCAGATCCGGATTTGTTGCAAACCAGGGAACTTTTGTCTCTGTGAGCTGTTTACAGACCTGAACCAGTTTCTCATAGGTAAGCTCTGTATCATAAGCGCAAAGTACGCAGTCTACATCATCCCCTGCCTGATCAGTGATGTTTAGACCTGCTTTTCGCAGTTCGCTGCAGTAGGTTTCGGTAGCTGCTACCAGGATTTTTTCGTTTCCGTAATATTTCTTCATGAAATCTCTGGCGTAGGTTCCTGCAGTGATAAATTCCTCTTCCGTAGTTTCAATTCCCCAGTCATGAAACTGCTCTACATAATCACTGGCTGCTTTGGACGAGTTATTTGTCAGAAACCGGAAAATTCCACCGTTTTCTTTTACTGTCTGAAGAAAGTCTGCTGCACCCGGAAGAAGTTCACTTCCCAGAGCAACAGTTCCGTCAATATCCAGAAGAAACAGTTTTTTTTCTTTTATCATTGATGCAAGATTGTTCTGCATATTATTGATATTTCTCTCCTCTTTTTTAACTATATTGCTTTTTATTGTCATTGCACTGTCCACCGACTTTTTGCATTTGACACTGGAGTGTGTTTGAAAAATGCAGATTGCGGGAATGATTTTTCAAATACGCTCTGGCATTATTATAAAAACTTTTTGACATCACCAACAATCTTATTTTTGGCAAATAAATGTTAAATGCGCATAAAAAAATCACGACTGTTCGCCGTGATTTTTTTACATTTTGATTTTATTGCTGTTGTCTTAATTATCTGTTTCTACCTTATTCATGCATTGGAAATGAGTTTTTTCTCATTTTACTTGAATTTTACTTTACAGAGATTCCGGTCTTTCCACCTCATAGCTAGACCAGTCATCGACTGTAGTAGATACAAATGTATCTGCGCTGTCCTGATAGGAGCCTACTGTGATTGTGTAATCACTGTCACCCTCTACATAAGTTGTTCCGTCTGTACCTACGATGGAAACTGTTTTGCCGTCTGCATCTGTGATGGTTCCTGCGTTTGACAGGGATGTGATGATGCTGTCGCCGGTTACTGTCCATGTAGAATCTTTGTCAATTACTACGTTACAATATCCGTCTCCACCGTTTCCTGCGTTGGATTCGTCATTGACAAACGCACCTTCCAGTGTGCTGCCGTTGGTCATGTAGAAATCAAGGTCACTGATGGAATCCCAGATTACATTTCCTTTCATATCCTGGCTGTCTGCTGTGAAATTGCAGTCAGATCCGTTAGCACCGCTCTGGCCCCATCCACGCTGGTTGTTATTTCCTGTGCACTGCAGGAAGAATTCATTGTCATCATTGTATGTGATGTCTACGTCCTTTAATGTGATAGTACATTCTGTATTTGTTGTATAGAATAAGCCACCATTCTTGGATGTGATCGTTCCACCATCCATCTGGAATGTACTGTTACCTACTTCAGAATCACCGGACATACTCTGATAAAGAATGACTGTCCATGTGGTATCATTCTGTTCATCATCACTCATATTTCCGGTCAGATTGCTGTTATAGAGTCTCAGAGAGTTTAATCCCTCGATGCAGACTGCTTCTGAACCATTTGCTGTCAATTCAGCATTATTGACTGCAATATCCGCTGTACAGTAAACCGCAGGAGAGCCTACCCCGTTAGATGTATAAGTACCTCCGTCCACTACCATTGTTCCACCGCCTCTGTCACTGCGGATTGCCGCGGAGGATTCGCCATTTGTCTCTACATTCAGATCCCAGGCATAGAACTTGCCGCCACCTGCTGCGTGGATTCCGCCTGAAGTATCCTGCTGTGTGGTGATATCTGTATCTGCTGCATATACAGTTCCGTCACCGTATGCAAAGAGTCCTGCACCGCCTTTGCTGTCTGTGGTTACTGTACTGCCTTTAACATATGCAGTTCCGTCTGTGGCAAGAACTGCTGCACCTACACCATAGAAGCTGGAGTTATCACCGCCCTGGCTGTCGGAAGATGTTCTTGAGATTGCGTCATTGCTGAAGGTAACCTCTGCACCATTGGAAACAAGTGCTGCATTTTCGTCTGTTCCTGTAGATTCCAGAGTGGTATCGGAGACTGTTTCATCTGAGCTGTATTCATTTGCTGCATCGTAGCTGTCTACACCGGAAGCCTGACCGCCAGGACCACCCTGTCCGCCGCCCATATCCATGGACTGTGATGGTTGCTGCGTTTCCGTCGTCATCTAATGTGATAGCTACTACGTCTCCCTCTTTGATGTCATCTAATGTAATCTCCTCGGTCTGACCTGCACTATCTGGTGCCTGACCGTTACTATCCGGGGCTTCTCCGTCTGGTTTCTCCGGAGCCTCTCCACCAGATGCTCCCTGTCCGCCTCCCATGGACTGTTTCGTAATCACTGTGCTGTCTGTAACTGTGATTTCCTGTTCTTCGCCTGTCAGATCTAACATGGATGGTGCTTCTCCGTCCGGAGCTCCCTGACCATCACCGTTACCATCTGGCGCTTCGCCTTTGTCTGTGTTATCTGCGGATGCGTCATCCGTTGATTCAGTATCTTCTGTTTCTTCATCTGTATCTGATGACTCGTCTGTGCTGGCATCGTCTGTTTTTTCACTGTCTGCATCTTTAGAACCTTTGGCATCGCCATCTGCCTTTGCATCATCTCCATCCGGTTTCTCCGGCGCTTCGCTATTTTCACCACCCTGGGGCTGTTCACCAGGCTGGCTCATTTCTTTTCTGGTTCCTACTGCAATGGTGATTTTTCCATCTTCTACAGATTTTACTTCTCCGAGAATTTCATTTTCGTTTGTTTCTTCTTTGCTGTCGTCTGCTTTCTCGTCAGATGCTTCTGCTGTATCTTCTGTGGTGTCATCTGCATCCTGAGTACTTTCTGTTTTGCTGTCCGCCGCAAACGCAGTTGCCGTAGAGCCCACAGACGTTGCTGTTATCATAACTCCCATGAGCATTGCCAGATGTTTATATTTCATAATAATACCTCTCTGTTCTTTATATTTTGAATTTTCTCTGTTTCTTTTGTTTTTGTTGATGGTATTACTATATCTGACAAATGTGTTTGATCTATGGTCTGTCTGCGAAAAAAATGTGTTCTCCTATAAATGATACATTTCAGATTTGCGGTGTTTTAATAATGGAAGCTGTTCTCTGATCTGGTCTTCCCGGTCCAGATCTATTTCTTCTATTAAAATACCCTCTTTCTCATCCAACTGTTTCATAACCTTTCCCCATGGATCTGTTACAATAGAATGTCCCCAGGAAATATATCCTGCCTGTGTATCTCTGGCAGGAGCACATCCAAGCATGTAGATCTGATTGTCAAGAGCTCTTGCACGAAAAGTCAGTTCCCAGTGTGCCGGACCTGTGGTCATATTAAATGCTGCCGGGACGAAAATCATCCTTGCACCGTCCAGTACCATTGTGCGGGCAAACTCCGGGAAGCGGATGTCGTAGCAGATCATGACACCCATTTTCCCAAATTCAGTATCAAATACTGTGGCATGATCTCCCGAAGTCAGAGTATCTGATTCTTTAAAGTACTGGCCATTTTTTACATTGATATCAAAGAGATGAGCTTTTCTGTGCTTACCAATCTGTTTTCCATCTCTGTCAAAAATATAAGAAGTGTTGTAAACCTTTCCCACATCATCTGCTTCCGGCATGGAACCTGCGATCAGATAAATATGATACTTTCTGGCATAATCAGACATTGCCTGCCAGGATGGACCACCTTCTTTTTCTGCATAAACTGGAAAATTTTCGGTCTGATACGGACAGCAGAACATCTCCGGAAGAATTACAAAGTCCAGATTTTCCGCCTTTATTTTTTCTATATAAGTGCCGGCAGTACGGATATTTTGTATTTTATCTTTTACTGTGGGCATCTGAATTGCTGCTACTTTCATATGCGTCCTCTCCTTTCTTTTATCTATTATAGCCGAAAAAAATCACATCGCCAATCCTACATTAAAACATCCCCCACGCATGAACAGTCTTTCCATGTGTGGGGGATATTGATTTTCCGCAGGTAAGTTGCTAAATGCACCTGTATTCAGTTGATTTAATTAATTATTCTTCATAACCATTCGGGTTATTGGACTGCCATCTCCAGGAGTCTGCGCACATTTCTTTAATACCGTTTTCGGCTTTCCATCCCAGTTCTCTCTCTGCTTTGGAAGCATCGGAATAGCAGGTTGCGATATCGCCTGGACGACGTGGCTTGATCACATATGGAATTTTAACACCTGTAGCAGCTTCAAAATTCTTCACAATATCAAGAACACTGTAACCTTTTCCTGTACCAAGGTTGTAGATACTTAATCCGGAATTATCTTCGATTTTCTTAAGAGCTTTTACATGTCCTTTTGCAAGGTCAACTACGTGAATGTAATCTCTCACACCAGTTCCGTCCGGAGTATCATAATCATTTCCGAATACCCCAAGTTCTTTCAGTTTACCTACTGCAACCTGTGTGATATATGGCATCAGGTTGTTCGGGATTCCGTTTGGATTCTCTCCGATAGTTCCGCTCTTGTGAGCACCAATCGGGTTAAAGTAACGGAGAAGAACTACGTTCCATTCCGGATCTGCTTTCTGAATGTCTGTCAGGATCTGCTCAAGCATGGATTTTGTCCATCCATATGGATTTGTGCACTGTCCTTTCGGGCACTCTTCTGTGATCGGGATAATTGCCGGGTCTCCGTATACAGTTGCAGATGAGGAGAAGATAATGTTCTTTACATTATGTTTTCTCATGACATCTACCAGTGTTAAGGTTCCTGCAATGTTATTTTCGTAATATTCCCAGGGTTTGGCAACGGATTCTCCAACTGCTTTCAGACCTGCGAAATGAATACAGGAATCAATATCTTCTTTATCAAAAACTTCATTTAAAGCATCGCGGTCCAGGATGTCTGCTTTGTAGAATTTCACTGGTTTGCCTGTGATCTTGGAAACTCTTTCCAGAGATTTCTCACTTGCATTGCTTAAGTTATCCAGAACTACAACATCATATCCTGCGTTCTGCAATTCTACAACTGTATGGCTTCCAATATAGCCTGCTCCACCTGTAACTAAAATTGCCATAATAATTCCTCCTAACCTGTCTTCCTGCTACAATACCTGTTTTTTGCAATTTCTGTTTTTTTCTCTTTCAACAATACCTATATTAGTTCACAGCATCAGAAATATCCTTGATAATTCTGAGTGTAATCTATAAAATTCTGCGGATATCCTGTTTCACATCTGCAAAATTTACCTCTGTATTTTACAGCACCCTATATTCAGAACTGTAAAATACCGTTGCCTGGCACATCATGTATTGTAGAAAATCCTGCGAAAATATGATTTCTCTCATATCCCCGCAGGATAATTCTATCCGAATCAGTTCATAAACACAAGTCTTTATGGACATGTACGTTTTTTTATACCTGTTTATACTTATTTACAATCTCTTTCATCCGGGAAAGTTTTTCTTCCATGTCTTTCACCAGTTTAAACTGTGCTCTGCAGCGATCCAGATTATGTCCCTCACTGTGAATCTTGAAATAATGATCTCCCTCCAGATAGTCTGTGAGAAAACGCATTCCACATTCAAAAGTCATAAGGATTGCTCCCATGGGAAGCATATCCAGTTCTGTCTCAGTCAGCGCACCGCCACAGCCTTCAATGAAGCCTTTGACATAAACTTCATACAGATGAAGATCACAGGACACCTTCGTCAGATCTTTCTCATCCTCTGCTCCGGTACTTGCGCCAAAGCGGATAGAATCACCGAAATCATTTACGGAAAGTCCCGGCATTACAGTATCAAGATCAATCACACAGATGGCTTTTCCCGTTGCATTATCGATCATAATATTATTCAGCTTGGTATCATTATGTGTAACACGCAACGGCAGCTTTCCCTGATTCTGCATATCGCACAGGACATGTGCCAGTTCTGTGCGGTCCAGCACAAACTGAATCTCTTTTTCCACATCTGCTGCTCTGTGACATATATCTTTTTCCACAGCAGTTTTAAACTTATCCAGCCTGTCCACCGTTTTCCTGGATCTTTTTCTTCAGCCAGGCAGTAACACCGCTGACATTCTCCATCAGTTCTATGGGTTTGGTAAAAATACTCCTGTTCATTTTCTGAAGAATATAATGTTTGCCTGTACCGTAAGTCAGTCGGTAAGTATCATTGATATGTCCGCTTCCATAAGGAACACATTCTGTCAGATTATCTTCCAGAACAAATGCACTGGTGATATTCTTTATCTCCCGGTTAATTTCCACTCAATTATTCCTCCCATAATTTCTGTGGATACAGCCCTCCATCTTTTAAATTCTGAATGGCAGCTACTACCACAGGTTTATCTTCTTTGTAGGTTACACCATACCATTTATCCATAGATTTCAGAACTTTTACAGTTGCTCTCTTCTCACCGAGAAGTTCATCTACTACAAATGGCAGGAAATATTCGCATTTCAGCGGGTTTACTTTCAAATTCTCATCCAGGAATTTAGGGAATCTGTCTTTCAGCTCTTTTAGGATACTTGCGGAAAATCCCCACATATTCATGGATACTGTACTGCCTTCCGGAAGCATAGTCCATGTTTTTCCATCGTCTTCTGTATAAGCTGTGCCGCCGTCATGCTTTTCGATATGGGTACGCTCGTTGATCTTAAGAAGATGTCCTTCTTCATCTGTAACGCACACACCTCTTGCCACATGGCCATTCTCTGTCAAAGTATTTTCCAGTTTATAGCCGACCATCATATATCTGTAAGTATCTGCGGTATCTTCGTTCTCTGTCAGGAAATCATATGCCATCTTAAATGCATGGCTTCCATAATAGTCATCTGCATTGATTACAACGAATGGTCCGTCGATTTCATTGATACAGCTTAATACGGCATGTCCGGTTCCCCATGGTTTCACACGTCCTTCCGGTACTTCATAGCCTTCCGGAATATTGTGAAGATCCTGGAAAACATATGATACTTCCAGCTGATTACTGAGGCGGTCACCGATGGCGCTTCTGAAGTCTGCTTCATTTTCTTTTTTGATAATAAATACTACTTTTTGGAATCCGGCCTGTACTGCATCATAAATGGAGAAATCCATGATGATGTGCCCCTCTTTGTCCACCGGATCGATCTGTTTCAGACCGCCGTAACGGCTTCCCATCCCTGCTGCCATAACTACTAATACTGGTTTCTTCATAATTTTTTTCCTCTTTTCTTTAAATGTTTTTCGTTACTCTCAGATTACCTGGTAACTTTTTACATTCATCTTATCATACTATGATTTCGAGGTCAAAACGTGTTACATAATACCTTTCACAATCGCAAACAATTGGTATTGTCCTGCTATCCTCTAATATTATCCCTTAATGCCACCGGTAACACCACCGATGATCTTCTCAGACAGGAAAATATACAAAATAAATGTCGGCAGGAATACAATGATCACTGCTGCAAACATTCCGGCCCAGTCACCTGTATATTTCATGGAGTTGATCATTCCATAAAGTCCGGGTGCAACAGGTTTCAGCTTATCCGAGCTTGCGAAGATCAGTGACAGGAAATACTCGTTCCAGATATTAATAAAGTTAAAGATTGTTACTGTTACGATTCCTGACTGTGCCATGGGAAACATGATTTTCCAGAAAGTACGCATGGGAGGGCATCCGTCGATTGCTGCCGCTTCCTCATAGGTCCTGGAAATATTGCTGAAAAATGTAAGCAGGAAAATGGTCGTATAAGGTACATTAATTCCTACATACAATATGATCAGTACAGTTCTTCCTGCAGCCACATTATTCAGGATTCCCATACCGGAAATAATGCTGAAAAGGGGAAGAACAACCATGATTGCCGGAACACCCATGGCAGATACGAAGCTGGTCTGGATAAATTTGTTTGCAATAAAATCAAATCTGGACAGTACATAAGCTGCAGGTGCACACACCAGAATCAGTATTGTGCAGGAAATTACTGAATAGATCAGAGAGTTTCCGAAGAAGCCTGCAACTCCGGCCCCGTTCCATGCTTTTGCATAATTTTCAAAATGTAATCCGGACTCAAACTTCAGGGCTTTTCCCTAGAAGATTTCTGCTGTTGTTGAAAAACTTGCCCCGAATACCCATCCCAGAAGCGCAATGGTAAAGATTACCCAGAGCAGCAGGATGATGTATCCCGGCAGGAGTTTGACTTCTTTTTTCAGATTAAAGGGTCTGCGTGCCTCTTTTTCTTTTGCCATTTCTCATCCCTCCTTAGAATTCCAGATCATCATCTTTGATCACTCTGTTACAGATTGTAAATACAATGACTACGCAGACACTGAGCAGTACACCGATGGCAGCTCCCAGACCTGCATTTCGTTCTGTAACTGTATTGCCGCCGCCAAAAATCTGCATATACATATAAACATAAGGGGTAATTGTCTGTGTGTCTGCAGTTACTGTGGAGAAAAGCTGTGACCATACAAAAAAGCCTACACTGCTTACAGACCACACGGTATCTACCATCTGACAAGCGGACAGCTCATCTTTCACAAACCAAATGAATTTCATAACCTTATTGCCATAGGAAATACCGCACCTAATATTGTGGTAGTTTCTTTTGAATGCGATTCTCCATGTATGAAATTCTTTGAGAAAAAATTGCTGAAACTTTCTGATTCTGAGAGAAATCTCATGGGAATGCTGATTGCCGAGGCACGCCGCTGTATCAAAACCCCTCTGGATGATCCTTATACAGAAAAGATGGAAAAGAAAGAAGATTTTTTGTTTGGTTCTCAGCAGCTTATCCGTATTTACCTTGAGCAGATGCTGATCTACATGATCCGGAGAAATTCTTCTCCTCCCATGACTGTACCTGTCAGCCAATTTGTGAATCTGAAAAATAATTCCGCTGTCTATAAGCGTGTCATTGCTTATATGGAAGACCACATCCGGGAAAATATTACACTCTGCGATCTGTGCCATGACAATATGATCGGACGCTCCCAGCTTCAGAAAATATTTCAGGAACAACATCAGTGCGGCGCCATGGATTTCTTTTCCCGGTTAAAGATCGCCTATGCCAGACAGCTGATCCGCGAGAACCAGATGAACTTCACACAGATTTCGGAATTTCTGGGATAGTCTTCCATCCATTACTTTTCCAGACAGTTTAAAAAAATTTCCGGAATGACACCCACAGAATATATCACATCAATAAAGGCGCTCTCAGAACGAGAGCGCCAGTAATACCAGACCAATATTTTCATAATGTTGAACAGCCTTTTTCTTATTTCATATTGCTGAGATTCTCTATAAATTCATCCGATGTTTCTTCTAATCTTGTAAGCTTCAGAAGTTCGCTTTGTATCTGTTCTTTATAATCCGGATCTGCCTCCAGACCTGCAGCCCACATGTACGGCTTTGACATCTCTTTCATATACGGTACTGCGTCTGCCAGCACTTCCGGCCATTGTGTATTGTCCGTATCTGCCGGGATGGAATTAACCGCATCTGTCATTTTCATATCTGTTTCCCCGGTACAGATGGAATATGCAAAATCAAAAGCTTCCTGTTTCATCTGCGAATCCTTCGTGACTCCAAATCCCTGTGCTCCCACCATAACACCTTCTGTGCCGTCTGTTCCGGCCTTTACTGCAGGCCATGGAAAAAATCCCCAGGAATCATCAGATTCTGTAGCTTCTGTCACTTCATTCGGAACCCAGGAGCCCTGCAGCACCATGACTGCCTCGCCATCTCCCACTTCATCCTGACCTTCCGGATGCTGTGCCGGTGCACTCTGACTCATATATCCCGCAAAAAACAAAATTCTGATATCATCTGCCGCCTCTTTTGCCTGTGGAATCTGTGACCAGGTACAGTTACGAATCAGCTGCTGCACTTTCTCCTGTCCAAGGTATCTGGCAAGCTGATATCCATACAGAAGATTCACATACTCTTCATCGCAGGTCATGGCACTAAGGCCACTGTCACTGTTTTTAATCTTACGGCATACTCTGATCAGTTTCTCCCAGGTATCCGGGATATCCTGTTCTGTAAGTCCAGCCTCTTCCCATAAATCCTTATTATACCAGACGCCTGTGATATAAGGCTGATACGGCATTGCAAGCAGTTCTCCATTTCCCCAGTTCTTCACCTGCTCCAACAGTACCGGCATAATATGCTTCTCATAATCCACAGTATCTGCCATTCCTTTTAATTCTGCCAGATAATCCCTGTGTTCCTGAGCCATCCTCTGATAATCATCATCAAAAAGGTCAATCTGTTCTCCGGCATCCAGGGCAGGTTCTATCAGAGACCGGATTCCTCTGCCCTTCCACTGAATCTCTACAGAAATACCTGTTGCTTCTTCATAAGCTTCTGCTGCTTCTCTGATCACATCTGCCTGTGGTTCATCTTCTTCCCACATGGACCAGTATACAATACTCTGTTCCGGAATTTCTGTGATTTCATCTGATGCTGATACAGTAACCGCTCCTGTTGCGAACAGCATTGACAAACAGCTCATAGCAATTCCATAAATTACTGCAAACAATCCAGTCCATCATAGCGTGAAGTCCTGCGTCAGATATCTTTGCCGTGCGTCACACGCCTGCAGATATCTTCCTTGTCCTTCGCACTCTGCTGAACTGTCTTGATTGCATTATTTTATGGAATTGCTATAGTTTGATCAAACAGGATTTCCATCTTCGTTCCCTTACCCGGCTCACTGTCCAGAAGAATCTTCGCATGATGCAAAACTGCGCCATGTTTTACAATAGAAAGCCCCAGGCCTGTACCTCCGGTTTCACGTGAATGGCTCTTGTCCACTCTGTAAAAACGCTCGAAGATTCTCTGCTGTTCGCTCTCCGGAATTCCTATTCCGTTATCTTCCACACGAAAGTACGGTTTCCCATTGAGTTTTCCCACAAAAACCTTTACATCTCCACCATCCGGGGTATAGCGGATAGCATTATCTGTAATATTGTAGAACATTTCATATAATACATGGCGTACTCCCTGCATCTGTGCAGGTCCGCCTGTATATTCCAGATTAATCTTTTTCTTTGCTGCCCTGTTCTGCAGATTGTTGATCACATCTTCCCCAAGCTCTCCGATGTCAACCTGTTCAAACATAGTTTCTCCGTTCTTCTCATCCAGTCTGGAAAGCTGAATGATATCTGCAACCAGATTTGATAAACGCTCGGACTCATGAAAAATCCTGCCGGAAAAATCCTGCATCTTGTCCGGCGGTACCATTCCATTCATCATAAGCTCAGCATATCCGGAAATGGACATTAACGGCGTTTTTAATTCATGAGAAACATTTGCAGTAAATTCTTTTCTTGCACTCTCTGCGTTCTTCAGATCTTCCAGTTGTTTCTTGATCTGCCGGTTCTGCTGATCCAGCCGAAACAGTAACGGTCTCAGTTCTTCATAGCAGACATTGTCCAGTGGCTTTTCCAGATTAATCTGATTGATCGGTTCGATGAGCTTTTGTGTCTGGTTCTGTACCAGAAAAAACTCGATCACAAAGATCACACATACCAGTCCTCCAAGCAGTAGAAAACTGGATAACATAGTCATCAAAAGACTGTCTGTGGTCCTGGCCACACGAAGAACCTGATCATCTTTTAATTTTATTGCATAATAGAAAGTCTGTTTTGACAGAGTATCAGAGTATCTAACCATTTCACCGAATCCCTTTTTCTCAGCTTCAATAAACTCTGGTCTGTCGCTGTGATTTTCCATTTCAGAAGGATTCTCAATGCTGTCAAACAACACATCACCGTCTTTTCCCAGAAGAGTGATGCGGCTGCTGGTGGCATCCCCTATCTTATCTGTAAGAAAGTCCTGACCATCTTCTTCCAGTCCTGTTTTAATGTATGCGGCTTCATCTCTGACACCCTGTTTCATATAAATATCATATCTGTTATACATGACAGTTCCTGCTGCCAGGAATGTAAGTATTACGGATAAAATAATAAGTAAACTGGTGTGACTGAATATTTTATGCTTCATTTTTCCACTCCTGTTTTCGTCGGTTTTATCTGTTATGCGCCGATCCTGTATCCTACACCCCGGACCGTTTCGATCAGATTTCCTGCCTCTCCAAGTTTCTGACGCAGAGTTCTCACATGGACATCCACAGTTCTGGTTTCACCGTCAAAGTCATATCCCCATACATGGCAGAGGATCTGATTTCTTGTCATAACAAGTCCTTTATTCTCCAGCAGATACTGAAGAAGTTCAAATTCTTTTCGGGTAAGATCGACCTTTTCTTCCTGGTAATGCACCTCATGACGTCCTACATTCAGATAAAGCTCGTCGTAATGCAGTTCCTTGTCTTCATTCTGACGGGCACTTCGTCTGAGAACTGCTTTTACTCTGGCAACAAATTCCATCATACCGAAAGGCTTGGTAATGTAATCATCCGCTCCGCCTTCCAGACCTTTTACTTTGTCAAATTCCGCTTCTTTTGCAGTAACCATAATTACCGGCACATCCTTTACAGATGGCATACTTTTCAGCTGTTCCAGAATGGTATAGCCATCATCTCCCGGAAGCATGATATCCAGCAAGATCAGCTCCGGTATCTCTTCCTTCAGCGCTTTCATCAGTTCATTGCCATTTCCAAACCCCCTGGCTTTAAATCCTGTTGTTTCCAGTGTATAAATAAGAAGCTCCCTGATATTCCGCTCATCTTCTACACAATAGATCATTCTGCTTTGCCTCCCCTTTATTTATCACCTGCTTTGTCATCACAAGTGTATTTCTTTTTTCAGTATACTTATTTTTTTATCCCTGTACAAGTAAATATCCGGCATCTGCTTCATTTCTTTAAAGCAAAAATCCGGCCATTTTCTCTGAAATATCTCTCTCAGATACTTCAGAGTGCCCGGATTTCCTGATCATGCGGATAACATCATCCGTTACTGTTCACTTCGTTCTCAGTAACGTTGCCAAAATTCATTCCAAATTGCCTGCGGCAATGGAATTTTGGCTTGTATGTCTCGGGATTTTGGCATATTCATGCCAAAACACCTCGCGGGATAATGGCATGTGTACAGTAACCATCATCTACCTATTTATTTTTATGAAAGCTGATATTTGATTCGTGCGTCTTCCAGTTCATGATAAAATGTTTCGTCCGGATGGCTCTTGACGATATTCAGATGACTGTGAGTATCATACAAATCTTCATTCACCTGCGTCACACAGACTCCAATATTGGAACAATGGTCTGCCACACGTTCCAGACAGGTTGTAATGTCCGAAAGGATAAATCCCATCTCTATTGTACATTCACCGTTTCTCAGTCTCTGCACATGACGACGTTTTACTTCTTTGGAAAGTTCATCAATCACTTCTTCCAGTGGTTCAATTTTCTCTGCAAGCTTCATATCCTGTTTGTCAAAAACTTCATATGCCGTATTTACGATATCTTCTACTGCCTGTCCCAGCACTTCCAGATCTTTCTTTGCATTTTCGGAAAATTTCAGTCTTTTTTCATAAAGCTCCTGTGCTGATTCCATAATATTTACAGCATGGTCGGAAATACGTTCAAAATCCCCGATACAGTGAAGCATAATGGAAAGGCTGTGACTGTCTGCTTCTGAGATATCTTTGTGGCTCAGCTTCACCAGATAAGTTCCCAGTTCATCTTCATAGCGGTCAACCTTGGATTCCATGTTTTCCACACGTTCTACGCCTTCTTCACTGTATTTATCCACCAGACTCAGTGCTGTAAACAGTGCATTGTGGGATTCTTCTGCCATTTTTCTTGCTGCATTGCGGCTCTGCTCTACTGCAAATGCCGGTTTCTCCAGGAAACGAGGCTCCAGGATCATAAACTCTCTGTCCTCTGCTGAAACAACAACGTCCTCTTTTTTGTCCCGGATTGTAAGACAGGCAAGTTTCTCCAGTCCCTTTGCAAAAGGAAGGAGAATGATCGTTGCAGTAACATTAAATACACTGTGGATAACAGCAATTCCTGCCGGTGTTGCTGCCTGATGGAAGAAAGAAAATCCAACAACTGCATTTATAAGATAGAATACAGTCATAAAGATAGCCGTACCGATCAGGTTGAAATACAGATGTACTGCTGCTGCACGTTTTGCATTCTTCTTGGCTCCGATTGCAGAAAGGATTGCAGTAATACAGGTTCCGATGTTCTGTCCCATAATGATCGGGATTGCTGCACTGAACGGTACTGCACCTGTAAGACACAGGGCCTGCAGAATACCTACGGATGCAGAAGATGACTGGATCACTGCAGTAAGAAGGGCACCTGCTATAACACCTAACAACGGATTTGAGAATTTAAGTAACAGGTTTGTAAATTCCGGCACTTCTGCAAGAGGTTTTACAGCAGAACTCATCATATCCATACCGTACATCAGGATTGCAAAACCTATAAAAATTGTTCCGATATCTTTTTTCTTTGAATCATTGATAAACAGAATGAAGATCACACCAATGATCGCAAGCACAGGGGAAAATGATGTTGGTTTAAACATCTGAATAATAAAATTATCACTCTGTATTCCTGTCAGGCTTAAGATCCAGGAGGTGATCGTAGTACCGATATTGGCACCCATGATCACTCCTACTGCCTGTGATAATTTCATGATCCCTGAATTTACAAAACCTACTACCATAACAGTCGTAGCTGAAGATGACTGGATCACTGCTGTTACTCCTGCTCCCAAAAGCACTGCTTTTATCGGATTTGAAGTAAGATTTTCAAGAATCTTCTCCAGCTTTCCGCCGGAAACCTTCGCAAGGCCATCTCCCATTGCATTCATACCATACAAAAATAATGCAAGGCCTCCGATCAATGTTAATATACTGAATAAATCCATGATTATTCTCCTTTTCCCTTTTCATAAATATATGGTTATTTACTTTCTGCCATCTGATGGCAGTCTCAGACATGTGCAGGCATATATATGTTTTTTTGCGATACATATCCCTGACTTGCTTCTCATCATAACCATGCTTTGTAAAATCATCCCCATGAGAATGTTAAATCCATGTAAAATTTCCAGTCATCATATTCATTCTGTGTAAGGTTCCCATAAATCCATCCGTATTTTTGATATAAAAATAAAAAGAACCATTGCAGGAGATATGACACTAACCGGTGTTCATCTCTTACAATAGTTCTTTTATCAATCCGGATCCTGTATTTCGACAGTATTATTATCAGAATCCGCGGATTTCTTCATCCTCGGAACCGGTCTTATCAATAGAACGGATTTCCAGGAAATAACTGTAGTTATCATTTACCTTTACTTCCACTCTGTCTCCAACCTTGTGACCTTTCAGAGCCATACCAATGGGAGATTCAATGCTGATGCGGTTTTCCATGGAGTTGCCTCTTATGGAAGTAACCAGTTTGTATTTCTCAATCTCATCGTCTTCCTCGAAATATACCTCTACAATATCATCCATTCCAACTTCATCGTCTTTGGAATCATCAGAAACAATGGTTGCTGTTTTCAGCATATTCTCAAGGTAGCGGATGCGGCTTTCATTCTGGTTTTTGTGCTTCTTTGCCGCATAATACTCAAAGTTCTCACTCAGATCCCCCTGGGCTCTTGCTTCTTTTACAGCTTCGATTGCCTCTTTTCGTACAACCAGCTTGCGATGGTCAATCTCCTGCTGGATTTTCTCAACATCCTTCTGTGTAAGCTTTTCTTTCATGACTACATCTCCCTTTTACTATTTTCCAAGTCGTTTCTCTTTCATATATTGTGCCATTTCATCAGAAATATTGTCGATCAGATAATTTTTACTGCTCTGACGTTTCTCATGCCATTGCTGGCGGATCTGATTTTCTGTAGCTTTTATTTCGTCCCGAAGACCTCTGGCAGACATACGGTGGGCACCCTGTCCCATGATGATGATCTGCTCCAGTCCATCGGATGTTGCTACCGTTACCTGATTTTCCCGGCCAATCTTATGAACCGTTTTCTCAATGTACTGATCCGCTGTCTCAGCTTCTTTGGTGTAAACTACATGAATGTTATGATAGGTGATCACTTCCTCTGCATGGCCCTCTATCTTGTAAGCATCAAATACAAGAATTAACGTACATTTCTTAAAGCCCTGATAGTTGCTCAGAATATCCATCAGTTTTGTCTGAGCTGCATGGAGGTTTGCATCTGCCAGCTCTTTTAAATCTTCCCAGGCATAGATGATGTTATAGCCATCTACAAGGAGATATTCTTTTTCTTTCTTCTTAGCAGAAGAACTGTTGCGGTAATAGCTGCTGCTGTCAGATTTTGCAGAAAATGTTCTCTTAAACTGTGGTTCTTTGTAACGCTTGACCGGTCCGAATGTGCGCTCGAAAATGGCTTTCAGCTCTTCTTCATCCTCATAGCTTCCTACGCCGGCATTCCTGGGTGGACGATAACCTGAATCTGTCTGATTGTTACTGTTCCTGTTTTTCCCCTGTCCTGCACTCCCTGAAACATAAGAAAATCCACTATCAGCTCCTGTTTCTCCATTTCCCGATCCGTATTTTTCTCCATCGTATATACGGCTGCTCAGTTCAGAGTCGTCCACTCCCTCCAGGTGCATATAATCTTCTACTTCATACCATGGCACCACAAATCCTGCTCCATGAGCACAGAATACAGAACCTGTGGGATTGTCCAGGTCACGTTCAGAATCATATCCTATCTCCTCTACAATCTCATCCTGATTCTGACATGGGGCATAGCCTTTCAACGAACAGAATAATCTGCCACGTCCCTTTGTATAGGAAGTTATCTGGGTTTGATAATCTCGCATCATTGATACAGGCGCACTGCCTTTCAGAACCATCATATCATCCTCATCTGCTTCCGGCTGCTGGAAGGTTCCATTCATTTTCTGAATGTCAGTCATAGCACGCCCTATCATATCCCCCGGAATCTCAAGTCTGAACTCATAATATGGCTCAAGCAGGACACTCTTTGCTTTCTTTAATCCCTGACGCACAGCCCTGTACGTCGCCTGCCGGAAATCGCCGCCCTCTGTATGTTTCAGATGAGCTCGCCCTGTGATCAGTGTAATCTGCATATCCGTAATCGGAGAACCGGTCAGTACTCCCGGGTGCTCCCGTTCTTCCAGATGAGTCAGAATCAGACGCTGCCAGTTACGGTCCAGCACATCCTCACTGCATGCAGTAAAAAACTGCAGACCGCTTCCCGGTTCTCCGGGTTCCAGAAGCAGGTGTACTTCTGCATAATGACGCAGCGGTTCAAAATGGCCTACACCTTCTACCGGCTCTGCGATTGTTTCTTTATATACGATATTTCCTGTGCCAAACTCTACTGCTACGTGGAAACGCTCCCAGATCAGATGCTTTAATATCTCAATCTGAACCTCACCCATCAGCATGGCATGGATTTCTCCAAGCTGCTCGTTCCATACAATGTGAAGCTCCGGTTCCTCCTCTTCCAGCTCTTTGAGTTTCTTCAGCATCTGGTGAATATCACAGTCCTCGGGAAGCAGAATCCTGTAATTTAATACAGGTTCCAGAACCGGCATCTCAGATTCCCGTTCAATCCCAAATCCCTGTCCCGGATGTGTCTGGGAAAGGCCGGTCACTGCACAGATAGTTCCTGCAGGAGCTTCCTTTGCAAGCTCAAATTTCGCACCGGAATAAATACGGATCTGATCCGCTTTCTCTGTATCTGTAAGAAGTTCCTTTACCTTCAATGTTCCTCCGGTGATTTTCATATAGCTTAAACGATTGCCCTGATCGTCTCTGGTAATCTTGAATACTTTTGCCCCGAACTCAGACGGATATGTCGGTGTCTCGCAGTATTTTTCCAAACCATGGAGGAATTCTTCTACACCTGTCATTTTCAGCGCAGAGCCAAAGAAACATGGGAAAAGTTTTCGCTCTTTGATTACTTTTTGGATATCTGATGTTGATATTTTCTCTGTTTCCAGGTATTTTTCAAGCAGTTCCTCATCGCAGACAGAAACATCTTCCAGAAACTGAGAATGCAGAGCTGATATTTCATCTTCTGCTTTCTCCGCTGTTTCGTCAATACTATTTTCCATTCCACTTGTGTTTTCCCAGGTGAAGTCAACACAGTTATCACTCAATCTCTTCTTCAATTCTGCCAGAAGTTTCTCTTTATCTGTTCCGTCCTGATCCATTTTATTGATAAACAGGAACGTCGGGATCTGATATCTCGCCAGAAGTCTCCATAAGGTCATGGTATGTCCCTGCACGCCATCTGCACCATTTATCACAAGAATCGCATAATCCAGAACCTGCAGTGTTCTCTCCATCTCCGCCGAGAAATCCACATGCCCCGGCGTATCCAGTAAAGTTATCCCCCTGTTTCCCAGTTCAAACTCCGCCTGCTTGGAAAAAATCGTGATTCCGCGCTCCCGCTCCAGGTTATAAGTGTCCAGATACGCATCCTTATGATCCACACGCCCCAGCTTACGGATTTTTCCCGTTAAATATAAAATCCCCTCCGACAACGTAGTCTTACCTGCATCTACGTGGGCAAGGATACCAATGACAAGTTTCTCCATAGTATATTTAAAAACTCCTTTTTCTTTATGAATTGATGTATGCATATTGGCTTAAATAAAATTAATCGTTTGTATCAATTAAAGAACTATTTTAACATAAGAATCTATATAATTCCAATTTCTACTTTAATATATTTTGTCAGATATGTAGCCTTGCTTGTGATTTTCTTTACATTCCAATATGGTTCTACTTTAATGAGTGATAAAACGTATCACCCGAGACAATTCCTAATTTACATTCCAATATGGTTCTACTTTAATGTGATGTAGCATTATTCTACAACATTAGTCAGGACTATTTACATTCCAATATGGTTCTACTTTAATTTCAAACAGATGCACAGAAATGTGACTGGTGTTGTATTTACATTCCAATATGGTTCTACTTTAATGATGCCCTTGTGGGAAAAGTTGATAATGATGTGAAATTTACATTCCAATATGGTTCTACTTTAATCCATCCTGGCGTGCTATCCGCACAGATTCATCGTGATTTACATTCCAATATGGTTCTACTTTAATTCGTTGTACTCTTTTCGCATTTCTCCCATTAATGTATTTACATTCCAATATGGTTCTACTTTAATCCATAGCTGTCAGTTCCGCATATTTTTTATGCTTATTTGCTCATTTTTGTCGACTTCACTATATCTGTTCTATTTTCCCATTCATTTTATCATGTTTTTCATCAAAAAACTACTCATTCCCTTTATTTACATACCATTGTCGACCTCTTCGCTTTTTTATTTTATCGAACATCGACAGAATTTTTCATTATTAATCTACATCATCTGCAAATTCAATTCTATAATATCCCATTTCATCATATCGACATTGCATAACTTTAATTTTTTCGCCTGGACTCAGATTAATTGATTGATATTGATGCACACATCCTTTTTTCATAGCCTTTTCATAAGAGTTCCAGTGATAATATGGAATTTCAAGCGAATACTGCAAAATATTACTTCTTAAACATTTTCTTTCAATCGCAGTTAATCTTTCTGAATTTAATTTCTGAGATATAGTATCTATTTCTTCTTTATATTTTTCATATACTGTTTCAGGAATGATCGTCTCACTTAAAATATTTCTCAATTTATTTTCATTTTTCTTAAAAGAATATATACTAATAGAATCTATGAAACGATACTTTTCCCTAAATTTCTTTATGAAATGACTTTGAGAAATATTTTCCGTTGTTAAGTATCCGTTAATCAACTCTTGTTTCTTACTTTCAGATAGTTTTCCATTAATATCATGGATTGCTTTATTTGACAACTCAAATATTGTTTTATCAATAAATCCTTTATTCCCCAATATGAAATCGCCCTCATCCAATCGCGTATATACATAACAATTGTACATGGTCACATTTTTTGCGCCTTTTCTATTGCATCTTCCAAATCTCTGAAACAAAGAATTTAAATCAAGAAGCTCTGTAAATAAATAATCAAAATCAATATCAAGGCTTGCCTCTACAATTGATGTCGCAATCCAAATTCCCGATTGTTTATCCAGATTCCCATTTTTGTCATAAGTCTTTCCAAATTTTATAATTTCTTCTTCAAGTTTAGCTCTGTCTTTTTTTATGAAGCGACTATGAAAAATATTTACAGTAACTGATATATTTTTACCTGCTACTTCTGCCTTCACTTCTTCCATAAGTTTTTGTGCCGTAGCAATTTTATTACAAACTACCAGTATTTTATTACTGATGCCTTTTCTTTCATTTTCTTCATATAGATCCAAAATATCTTTTGCATTAATTTTTCTATCCCTGACTTCTACATTATGGCGAATGGAATCATTAATAAATACTTTTTGATTGTCCTTTGAAAATCCAACATATTTTTCTAATAACTCTTTTACAAATGGAGATAATGTTGCTGTCATAATCGCTATTTTTCCACCCATCTTTGCAATATGTTCCAGTCCATATATTAGATAGGCCAACAAATCCGGGCTATACATTTGAATTTCATCAATTACAATTCTTGAATAAGACAAGGTTGTCAATTTCAATTCATATCCCTGATATTTAAATACAAAATTAAATAGCTGATCCATTGTTGAAATATTTAATGGAATAGAAAATGCTTTTCCCCTTTGCTCATACTGAAATATTTCTTCATCTGTTCCCACATTCTTTTTGACATAATACTCCAATGATTCAGAATGAAGAAGACTGACTTTCTCAGACAAATTTTCATTTTCCAGTATATCTTCGCACACTCGGTCATAGATTGCATTAATCGCAGTTCGTAACGGTAACACAAAATATCCTTTATTATTTCCAATCCACCATAAACCGCCCTCCGTTTTTCCCATTCCTGTTTGAGCTATGGCAATAATATTCTGATCTTGTTTTTCCATGCAAAATCGTTGCAGTGAATTCCATTCCACATTGGGATTTTTTCTTTGCCACTTTCTCATACAATTTTCCAATCCCTGTTCCAGAAAATCATGAGGATACTCAATCATATAATTTCCACTGGCACTATAATCACATTTATGTAAATACCCTTTAATTTTTACTGCTCGAATATCTTCAATATCCTTAACCATAGCCAATTGAGTATAAAACTTTTGGGATAATTTGAAAATTTCATTTTTAACCTCGGCTAAATTTTCCTTAATTGTATCTTCTCTCTCCAAAATAGTCTTTATCGGATCACAATAATCATGATGATACATTACTGCAAAGCAGACTCGTGCATAATCCCGTTTATCATGCCCTTTTATCTTTTGAACCTGGTTCTCATTTACAAAATATACTGACAGTACATTATGTGGGATTTCTCTATCTGGATCAAAATATTGTTTTTCTTTTGCGAGAACTCTCTGTTGAAATCTTTCCGTTACTTTTCCAATATCATGATAATAACAAGCCAGTTTTACCAATTCGTATAAATCATCTGAGTCAATATATCCCATTGTTTTTAATGTTTCTAAATGCGTCAATAAATCACCTATATGTTGTTGAATCGTTTTATCTGGCTTTGCCCAATACCTTTCTAAATTCATTCTTTGTCTCCTTCATTTCCCAGAATACAATTCTTTATTATAGAAGCAAGGCAGCAAACTCCCATTTGCTGCCTCCATTTTAAAGGAAATTAACAATATAATTTTTCCCATCTTCCTGATCCAGGTATATTCCATTTCCAATTTTATCGATACCATATTGTGAAATATATACTACAGATTTTTTTTCAAAAATTCTTTTTCCATCTTTTAACTCATAATTTTTATTCAGATAATATCTGGTTCCATTTGCTTTCACACGATTTCGTATTTTATATGGATAAACCTTTCTCTCATCCGTTTCTTCATCCAGTTTCAGAGCTTCAGAATCTATATAAGCAGAATACTCACTTGTCGCCGAAATATTTCCAGTTTCAACTAAATCTATAACTTTTGCCTGCTGTATATCTACCATGTCTTCACTTCTTCCAATAGATTTTATGTCAGTCCAATGCTGTTCCAGATCATGTAAAACCGCATCATCTGCCTGTATATGAATAATCAATTGAATATTATTCAGAACTTCATAAAATTTCATAGACTTAGTTAATGTCCGAAAATAAGAAATAGGTTTCGTATAGTTTTCTCTTACATATTCATCATATCGCTGCTTTATTTCTTTCTCATACTTTTTAAGCTCATTTTCTCTCTGAAGTACACTTTCATATGGAATGCCCGCTGCTTTTGCCTTTTTTCTTTTCTCTGCTAATGCTTTTTTTCTTTTCTTCAAATGATTTAAAACTGGCCCAAGTCTATTTTTCTTGAATTCAGAAATAGTATCATTTAAATCCTTTAACTGTTGATACTCTTTCAATAATGTTTCATTGTATACCTGAATTGTTATATTTTTTCGAAAACTATTTCCCTGTGGTTTCTTAGCTACAGCAACCTTGTCAAACGCAGTCGACAGCATTTCTCCATTTTTCATTTTTACAAGAATTCCTCTGTCATCTTGTAAAGAATTCAAGAAACAATAATCGGTATACGGTTCACGATGCATAGATTCATACTGTCCTTGTATACTTACATTCATTGGATGGTATTCTGTGTATCCACATGCTTTATGCAACGCTCCAATTACTGTTGAAAAAGGGGGGAGCGGATATGTCATTTTATTATCCACGCATTCTGGTTTCCTGTAATTTGCGCTCGTCTGACGGATAACCAGTCGAAATGCTTTCATAACAGAATCTCTCCTTTCTGTTAAACGCCATAGTATTCTCTTACTTCTTCTTTTAAAGTCTGGAAAAATTCCGGCATATTCATTGTTTTCAGAGTTTCTTCTATTTCTTTTTCATTTTCCAGTGTCTGCCCTTTTAATAATGCCGCATGAAATCCCTGATTTTTCTTTATAATTAAATCCTCCGATAATTCCAGTCTGTCTTCTTTTACATGTACTACATTTTCAAAATAATGTGTTTTCCTCTCTGACAATCCACCTACTGCAAAAACAGGTTCCGCATTATCCATGTTTCCTTTTACTATCAGGCTTAACGTTTCTACTGCATTAAGCAACATGCATACTCTTTCAGCTTTTTCCTCTGCTTCTGCTTCCTCCTGAAAGTTATCATCTTTTCCCACCATTTCCAAATCTATTGTTATACTGTAAATTTTTAAAGATTTATCATATTCGTACTGATATGGCATCAATCCTACCTGATCTGCGTGATTCTGTACATTTAATCCATTTTCTTTTGCATAATTCGTGGCCATATAAAGGTTATTGTGAAATCTTGGCTGACTTACAAAGCTTTCGCAGGAAATGGCATCTGTTACGTAAAATGAACTATTTCTGATATATGTAGTGCCGCTTGTATTCATATATCCACCTTCTAAAGCTCTGCAATTAGATGCATTTGATTCTTCTGTAACTTTTTTCTGCACTGCTCCATCAATCTCTGTTTTCAAGTCTTCATATAAACCAGACTGAGTCATAATTGCATTTTTAAGACTCTCTCTGCTTCGAATTGTATACACTTTTCGATTTCTAAATACCTTTTGTACACTGGCGATATTTCCCAGAGATTCCGAATAATTAGATGTCATATTGGCTACTATTGTAATTGTCAAAGCTTTCTTATTCATTCTCCTTACCTCCCGTTTGCTTATCCTGCACTTTACTTTTCTTTGTCATCGCATTAGCAAATGTATAAGCTAATTCCTTGTTATCCTCAAAATTTTCAAATAAATCATAAACAAAATCAAATTGTATATCTGTATAATTGGACAATTGGGCAAGAATATCCAAAAATGCACTATAATCTTTCAGTGCAAGTGAACTTGTCAACCTCTGACGATAACTCTTTCTCTTATTCTCTGGTAATCTTTCAGCTACTTTTTTCGCACACGCATATGCAACAGTCATTCCTTTTGTCATGTTTATTCCTCTTTCTTTTATCAACAAATTTAACTTAATCAATAAACTAACCAAGTATTCCGAGTCTCGTTTTAAAAAGAATTCTATCAATTCATCTGCATCTTTTAGGTTTAATATGCAATCCATGACTTCTTTTTGAACATCCAGATAATATTCTTTTCCTAATTGAACACTAAAACAAAAAGGTTCATATACCTCCAATTCAGAAAGAATATCAATGCTACGTTTTCGAATATATAAAGTTTCAAAAAAATCTCTGTTTCTGTTTTTAGTCATCACTTCTACATCGTAATCTATGAAAGCAGAACTTTCTTGAATAGATTTAAATAAAATTTTTCGGGCAGTTTGATATTTGTCCGGTTTTTTTTCCTTTTCTTCTCTAAGTTTGTCTATTAACTGCTGATTTGTATCTATAAGTTGTTTGACAGAATAATTATCATTAATAAATAAAGATTCACGTTCTCCACAAAAAGCAAATGGGATAAAATCAAATAGCTGGCAGTCTTCAGATGCAAAGCTTTCTGTTCGAAATGCAAAAGAAAGATTTTTAGATTTTCTCGCACCATCTACATAATATCCCCAAAGTCGGCAACAATCTCGTTTTTCCTCAAACAATAAATTCGGGTTGGCAAAATCAGCATACATATCCGATTTGTTTCGGAATGTTTCCTGTGTCAATATTAACCTGTTTTTTCTTATACATTCTAATATTTCTACCTTATTATCTCCATCAAATTTGATTTTTCCAAATATTTTTTTCATAATCGCATTGCTTTTAAGTAATTCATTAATCTGCTTTTTCTCTTCCTGTGAAAATTCATCTTTTCTCAATTGAATTTCCAGTCTTTTATGTGGAAACGATAATGAATAATACTCCTCTGCAAATTCCAGAAATCTTTCCCGAGTAATATCTTCCTGATTGAATGCAAAATACTCGTCCTTAATCTCATATTCCAGATTCTGGTTATATAAATATTTTTCCAGACCTACAATTGCAGCAGAATATCTCCAATCTGAGGGAATAACATGCGTATTAAAAAGTGCATCATTTACTTTTTTTATCATTCTGCCCTCCTATATCTGCTGAATAATCTGCAACAAGCCATATCCCATCGACGAGTGTCCACCAACCCCTACCTGATAAAAATATTGCAGAATTTCAGGTTTTGCTTCTATAAGGAAAAATCCGATTGATATATCTATAAATTGTTTATATATGCGTGTTACAACCTTTTTTCCTGATATAGTTTTTATTTTTATCTCCTGCACCTCATTCTCAGCAAATCCCGCATAAATAGCTTGTCGCTTTAAACTATCGCCTGCTTTTTCTTCAAACTCTTTATCATTGATCGTATAATAATTGTCTGTATTGTTCTCTCTGAAATGTTCTCTAATAATCAATCCACCACCTGGAACAGTACGAAAGATTACTTTATCACTCGTAATCACTTCTTCTTGTACTTTTACAATTTTCTTAAGTATCATACTATTTTTATCTGGCAAAGGAAATCTTTTATGCTTCATTCCAATAAAAGCAAAATAAAAAATCTGCCCTATTTTGCTTTTATCACTTGCTGAAAATATTAATTTCAATCGAGGAGAAGCCAGAATAATTTTGTCTTTCTCATATTGCGGTTTATCAAATAATGGAACAAAACAATAATCTTTTCTGTCAGTCCCGGTAAAATAGTGTTCATAATATTTTCCCTGATTGCATTCTTCCAATGTTTTCTTCAAAAAAGAAACAAACATTGCCCGATTGTCAGACGGAATAATGTTCTTCTCTAGTTCAAAATATAATTCAATACGCACTTGCTACTCCTTCCTTACCATTTGCACATTTTTCCTATATTTTGATATTACTACATTTATTATCTATATACAATAGTTTTTATTATTAAGTATAATTTTATAATACTTGGTTTATATTTGTTTTTTATTTCTTGTACTTGTTTACTGATTTGTTATATACTTTAGTTGTATCTGTTGTTCCACATTGGAATGTAAAAAGTATTATAAATTTTTACAGAATTAATAGTTGTTCCACATTGGAATTTCTCATTGCCAAAGTTAAACAGGTATCTATATCTTTAACTGGCATCATTGGAGTAACAGAAAAGAGCGCGCATGGCAAATGCACGCTCTTTTCTGTTACTCCACCTTTATATCCATTTTTTCATTCACCCATCCTCTGATAGTTTCTTCACTCTCGCAAAGAATCCTGGCTACCTTTTCAATTGAATCTCCCTCTTTAAAAAGGGAATTTGCAATTTTATGTTTTTCCTCTTCTCGCCCAATCTTTATCCCATCATTTTTTCCAGCTTCATACTCAGCTTTCCGAAGTTTCCTTTTTTCCTCTTCCTCATTGTATTCAAATATACTCATAGCAACTACCTCCGCTCGATTCTTTTGCAGAAATTCTTTGAGAATTCCCTCCTGGATGCTTTCGCTCACTGCACGTTCTACTGCCGTATTCAGTTCCATTTCATTAGAATATCTGCGTACTTTGTCAACATACTGAGCATATTCTCTTAGTGTCCGGCATTCTTCCATTAGTTTTTTATTATGCCCTACATTGATATTTAATGTGATGACCTTTAGTTCAAGATTTGGTTCTCCTGACATATTTTCATACGATTCTGACAGATAATCTACCCACCTATCTTCTTTTTTCTCTGTTCCATTATAAAATACGATAAAATTCGGTGTGGGTATTCTCAGTCTTGTTGAGGTATACAAGGACTTCCAATCCACCATTTTCTGATATTCGCTGGAAATGTAGAATAAGTCTCTCAAAGGCATGTTCGGGTTATACGTAGACTGATGTTCATACAGAAACAGATTCGTATTTATAATAAACGCCAGATCATTCTTCATTCCCATATAGATTGCGTTCTCAAGTGTCACAATCTCTAATTGAGCAGCATCTGTATAAGAAGTTTCATTGATTGCATTATACAGCGACAACAGATTCTTTCTGTCTGAAAACAGCATACGGAAGACTGTATCTTTGTACTTACGGTTTGCAGTTGCTGTGTTGCCTTTCAATCGGTTTCTTTTCACAATAATTTTTTTGTTCTTTCTTTTTGCCATTGGCAATACCTCCTGTTTTCCGCAGGAGTCAAAGAACATTTTGTGCTATTCTTATCACTTCTCAGCTCCTGCTTTTCATAATTAACTGGAATTAAAAGCATGGATTTCTGAATTGAGATTAGAATAATCAGACGGCAAAAATGCCTTGAAATATAAGAGAAATATGCTTTATACTTATGTTAGCATTACTTACTCTTATTTTCAAGGCATTTTATATTCTTTTTATTTTATAAATTGTATGGAAGTTACTGTTCACACGCCACTGTCCCGCGAGGTGTTTTGGCATGAATATGCCAAAATCCCGAGACATACAAGCCAAAAT
>PPYE01584958.1_pt1 | contig 39045 bp, 36 predicted proteins | sample 1559881 | NCBI WGS metagenome assembly PPYE01 (sample SAMN08240022, study PRJNA423297) | Human gut metagenome, whole genome shotgun sequencing project. | reverse complement strand
CCGGCCGGGAAACGTTCTTATGCAATGATTGTCCTTGCCGCTGAATCAGGGCTGCGTATAGGCGATATCCGTGACCTGAGTTCTAGCCCCTCATGAATGAGGGGCAGGGGAGTTGAGGTGCCGAAGGCACTTTTTTATTCCCTGCCGCAGCAGTATTTTATAAGGATTTCCTGCAGTTTTTTCACATCTACAGGTTTTGACAGATGGTAATTCATGCCGCAGGAGAGTGCCCGTTCCGCTTATCTGCATTTTGTCCGCCTCCACTGAGCGGATAATATCTGTTTCAGCTTGACGCAGTCGCCGATGAGTGTTCTGACTGGGATAGAGGCTCCGTTGATGTCCATACGGATATTCTGGCGCTGCTGCAGTACAAAACCTTTTCATAATCATCCAGCAGGGCATCCATTTCAATGGCCTCATCCAGGGTGTCCGCAACGATATAATTGACGGAAATGCCGATCGCACTGCAGAAATATTAGGCAATATCAGCGTCCAGACAGCTATAGTTCCCGTTGACACCCAGCTTGTCTGAGGCTCCGTATGATGTTTTCGAAAGAACAGCCGTCAGGGTTCCCTTTTCTCTCAGATATGTCTTCTCTTCAGCAGTAAAGGCATTTGCCAGGCTGTCATTGCCTTTCATATATTTGTTTTCCAGTTGGTCCATATAGTCCTGGGACATGGCATGCATGGTGTACAGGGCAGCGTTGAGCTCACGCAGTGTTTCCGGTTTGTCCTTGGATACGACCGTGTAATAGGGAGAGTCGGCAAAACGTGTGACGATCCGCATATCCGATCCACGGGCTGCACTGCCGATCAGGATCATATCCGTCTCTCCGTTTTTCAGGGCGTTAAAGTAATCGAGGTGGGATTCATATACCTTTATTCAGATTAATCTGATTGCTGTCGCAGAAGTCCTCCAAAACCTTTTCTTTCCCGTTTTTTTCCTGTGTACTGCTGATCGCCACGGTTTTATTGTCAAGGGAGGTCAGGTCCCCTGAGGTAATGTCTGTATTGTCATTCTGTACCACCAGACAGGTGTAGTCAAAGCCACTGGATAATGAGGGGGAGTCCGCGTACTCATCTTCGGAACGCCATGCCGCGTTGCAAGGCAGATCACAGATGAGGATTAGGAATATTTCCGCAAAGGCGTACCTGTAAACAAAAACTGGAGAGAATAGTCTGTCAATTGGGACAGATATTCTGGTTGGAAAGAAACAGGACCGTCTGCAGCAGTTTCAGGGCTGATGCGGACGGTCTTTTATTGACTATTTGAACATTTCTTTGCTTACTTTTTCAATTGCTTCACTGGCTGTCTCATAAACACCCGGGAAGGTACTGATTCCAAGACCCTGGGTAATACACGGAATGTAATATTTTGTTCCGTATTCTTCACATGCGCGGCGGACTTCTTTTTCCACCAGCTCAGGTGTCCAGTCAGGACGGTCTACGGACGCACTGTCGATGCCGCCCATGAAGGTGATCTTCTCGCCGTATTTTGCGATCAGGTCAGCGATATTGTTGGAGGTCATACATCCCTGCCAGATATCAATTCCCATCTCGATCATAAACGGAACCAAAGTTGCTGCGTAGGAATCCGCATGGTGGATCACAACTTCTACACCGTGATCTCTGTAATAGCCGTAAATCTTCTTATAGGACGGAAGGAAGAATTCTTCAAACATATCCGGGGAGATGAAAGTGGAAGTCTGGCTTCCCCAGTCATCATGGTGGAAGATGGCATCCGGTTTGATATATTTGCAGATTTTCTCTGCGTACTGTAATTCCCATTCGGTGAGATACTCGATCAGTTCGTGCGTGCATTCAGGCTCCTCGTAGAAGTTGATCAGCGCGTTCTGGATTTCCTGCAGATGATGGCACTGTTCAAAAAGTCCCGGGGCGATGAACTGTGTAACAAAATATTCATTCCGGTCTACTTTTTCCGCTTCAGTGATGAATGGCTCCCACTCAGCATCGGAGTAATCCAGATGCGGTGCTTTTACATAATCTCTCCAGTGCGTAATGTCCTTGCAGACAATATGCTCTTCGTCGTGGATTGGGAATCCGCCGGGAGTTCCGTCCGGCCATACCATGGTAACGCCCCATGCGTTCTTAACAGGTGGTTTGCCGTATTCCGGGCTGGGGCTTGCAGCGGTATAAGGATTGCCGAAAATCATTCCCAGTGCCTCGTACTGGTTTACATAACGGTCCGGATGACCGCCTCGGATTGTTTCTAATAAATTCTGTCTTCTGGTTAACATAAAATGAATACCTCCTTTTCTAAAACCCCAACGATGTGTCATGGAAAGGCCTGTCCCCCATGATTGATACAAAATCGTAGCTATTCAGCAGGTCTGCACATTTCCTGTGCTGACATGGAACAGCTGCACTAAATTTATAATAACAGAATTGTCAGGTCTGGTAAATACGATGAAATAATTGACTTTTCTGTATGAATACACTACACTTTGTAGGAGGGAGGTAATTTTAAATGAAATTGACTTTTTATCAAATTTATTATCATCTGAAAAAAAGGTACGACGCCAGGCGGATTTCCTGCAACCCCTATAAAATAAAGGTGGAGAGGCCTGTCTACTACAGGGATGGACAGGACTGCAGAGGACATATGGTGCTGATCTTCAAGGAGGAACTTATGAAAATAGGACTGGATTCCTCCTTATGGAAGGACTGTATTTTTATTTGCTTTGGGGAAGTGGATGATATATTTTGTCGGATTGATACAGACCTGCTTGTGCTGGATGAAAGGATACCCAGGGAGCAAGTGCTCAATGACCTTCAGGAGATATTCCAATACTTTGAGGAGATGGAGTATTCCGTGACGGAAGTGTTTATGGAGAATCAGGATTTCGGGGAACTGATGGAGTGCTTCGGGAGGATTTATGAGACGCCTCTTGCGCTGATGGATGCCAGCTTTTCCTATGTGGCTTTGGCTGACAGGGAGGGGAGGTTTGCTAATGGATTTATGAATGAGAGCAGCACTCTTCCCATGCAGATGGTGAGCCAGCTTATATCAGATCCCGCCTATCAGCGGAGCATGACACTTGCGGGAGTGTATACTTATACGCTGGAGCAGGTGACATTTCTGTGCAGGAACCTGTTCTTTGAGGGAAAATTCATCGGCAAGCTAATGGCAGTATCCTGCACATCGCCTCTGAATAATGAGTATCATAAGGATCTGCTGCTCATGGCAGCCGGATATGTGGAGCGGATGTATGAGCGTTTCGGGGCCTTTCATATGGCTGACCGATCCCTTGACAGCCTGCATGAACTTCTGCGGCTTAAGTTAAAGGGGAATTCTGTGCCGGGGGAGAGGCTGCGAAGTGCATTGGGGAATCTCTCCTGGTCTGATGATGATACCTATTATCTGATACAGATGCGCCCAAGCTACAGATATGACAAATCTCTGTATGACAAATATCTGTGCCCGCAGATGGAGCAGCAGTGGAAGGATACCTGCTGTGTGCCCCATAATGACAGCCTCATGGTACTTCTGAACGGCAGCAGGCTTCATATGACGGACTTCCAGCCGGAGCTGGCTTATTTTCTCAGGGAAAATCTCCTGGCAGCAGGGATCAGCAGAAAATTCAGGGGATTTGACGGGATACAGAACGCGTTTAAGCAGACGGATATTGCCCTGGAGCTGGGCATGAGAAAGGATGCCACTCCCTGGTATTTCAGGTTTGACGACTATGCCCTTGACTATATCCTGATTCACGGGAGAGGGGTGTTTGAGCCGGAACAGATATGCGCGCCGGGGATTCTGAAGCTGATAGAACACGATGAGAAGATGCATACAGAGTATTACAAGACATTATACTGTTACCTTCAGTGCAGGTATAACGCGGCAGTGACAGCCAAAAAGCTGTTTATCCACAGGAGTACCTTTCTGAACCGGCTGGAGAGGATCGGTGAACTGATACAGACGGATCTGGAGGATTTCCGCTCCAGGCTGTACCTCTCTGTCTCCTTTTATATTCTGGAGGAGGGAAAACAGTAGATCAGTTTTTCTCCTCCTCCTGCTCCAGAAGACGGAAAGATAAGTTCAGGTAAAAAATCTCTTCCGGGTCATCCAGTCCGGAGTCCAGAATGTTCTTGATCTTGTCCAGGCGGTACAGGAAGGTACTGCGGTGGATAAAGAGCAGGGATGCTGCCTGTGTGGCATTCAGATTCTCTTCCAGGTAGGTCCTCAGTGTGAGCATATACTCCGTGTTCTGTTCCCGATCCATCCTCTGCAGATCCAGAAGCTTCTCATGGCAGAGCATATAGCCGGGAAGCCTTCGGGTGGACTGTTCCAGTATGTAGGTCAGAGCCACGTTGTTGAAGTGATGGATCCACAGATAAGGCTTTTTCCTGCTTCCCACATCCAGAGCTGTGCTGGCCTGGATATACTGGCGTCTCAGGTTCATGTGGCCCTTCATGGGACGGCTGTATCCGGCTTTCAGGAAACTGTCCCTGATAAAATAGGTGAGTTTGCCCGCCACTGTGTCCGCGTCCATCTCCAGACGGCTCAGATTAAAATAGGCCACGATTTCCTCTTTGAAGAGAAAACTGCAGGAATAGGGAAACTGCTTGTCCAGATAATTGCAGATAGCTCTTGTGGTGATCTTTTTCTGATCCAGGTAAGTGATCTGGAAAATAAGGCACAGATAGTCGTGCTGTGTGCTCCACCCAAGGGCAGACAGACGCTGGCTGATGTCCAGATAGTCTGCAGTGCGGTCGGACAGCACAGTGATAAGGATCTTGTGCAGAGCGTCCGACTGGCGTGAAGCGGGAGCCTGTTCATGGTAGAGCAGATATTCCACATATCCTGCCAGATGCGAGAGAAGGTATCCGTTTCCTTTGTCCAGGGGATGTTCGTATTCGATGAGGACAAGGCGGTGTGTGGTGTGCCCGTCCTGTCTTACGTTCATATTCAGGGTGTTCAGTCCTGTGATGTATCCCGGGTAGAATACAGGGTCAGCGGCCTCCTGCATTTTTGTATAAGCCTCATCCTGAGCCAGGGCGTTAACGTACTCAATGTTGAGTCCGTCCTCTGAGTACATATGGTATTTCTCCGGAATGTGTTCTGTACCTGCGCTTGCCACGGGTGCAAAATCCAGGCCGATGACAGACAGGGGATTATGGAAAATTTCCAGGGATACGCTTAAGAGATCCCGGATGCTGCCGTTGCTCAGCAGGATCGTGCTCAGATGTTCATCCCAACTGTCGTATGTGTCATAGAGGTCCTGTATAAAATTAAAGATACGGCTCAGGGAATAACTTGCATCGAGAACAAGATATGGGTGCGGAGGCGGTGAAAAGGTCTCATCCAGGTTTCCCGATATGATCAGAAAGACCGGTCCCGTGAGCTGGGAAGAAAGGGACTCCGTGTCCCCGGCTCTCACAAGGCAGATATGCCCGGTGGAGAAACCGGAACCATCCTCAAATAAAAATGGACGCAGAAAACTCTCAGTTGTCTCCAGGTTACCCTGTGAGACAACATGAAATTCTTTATTAATCATTTCAGATAAAAGCACTGCTGATAGCTTCAAAATGATCCCCCGTTTATATGATAAATGTCTTGGCTTTTTCCGCGGCATCCACTGCTGTTTCCGTGTAGGCATCTGCGCCGATGGTGTCCGCAAATTCCTGTGTGACGGCACCTCCGCCCACCATGATTTTCAATCGGTGTTCCTTGTCATGGCGGCGCAGGGATTTGACGACCTGCTGCATTTCCGGTATGGAAGTGGTGAGCAGGGAGGAGATGCATACAATGGAAACCTCCGGATTATCGCGGACTGCCTTCAGAAATAGTTTCTCCGGGATGTCGACACCCAGGTCGATGACCTTGAACCCGGCACTGCGGAACATGATTGCAACAAGGTTTTTTCCTACATCGTGCAGGTCCCCCTCAACGGTGCCCAGGATAACGGTGCCTATACTCCGTTCTTCCATGGCTCCGTATTTTTCTTCCAGGATATCGAACCCCTTTCTTACACTGCGGGCAGCAGCCAGTATCTTGGGGATATCGGCATCATTTTGTTTGTAGTATTCGCCCACGGTCCTCATGGCAGGCAGCATGGCCTGTTCAACTATGACGGAAGGATTGATATGTTCATCCAAAGCTTTGGACACAAGAAACTGGGCATCACGTGGATGCCCGTTTTCAATTGCCTGACGAAGTTTTTCTAAAGTAGTCATGATGTCCTCCTGTTCCAATGAAAGAAAAGGCGTAACGGCCCAGAACGCTGAACCGTTACGAAATGCTGTTATTCCAGCAGAAAACAACTGGTATAGGCAATGGTGCAGGGACCATAATAATAAGTCATATCGTTGGCTTTGCAAATTTGGGTGACCAGCATGCCATAGGCTTCCATGGAAGAAAATGCTTTCCTGGGAAAGCGGCACGGCTCGTCAGGATAGGTACAGGTTTCGCATTTGGTACAGCAGCCGGCACCGATGGCCAGCATATCGGGATACGTTTCACGGAGCAGTTTTTCCATGGCGTAGAAGTTCTGCTTATGCAGGGCTTCTGTCTCCATCATGGTTTCCCCGTCCATGGAATCCTCCAGTTCTCCCACGGTCTGTACCAGGATGCCGGCCTGATACTGGTTGATCTTGGCACGGCAGTCCTCCAAAGTCCCGCATCCGGGAGGGCAGCTCCAGCGCTTGCCGTACATGCCGCAGGTGTTGGCTTCGCACATCTGGCGGACTTCAGGAAGCAGTTCAATGGTGCTGCATTTTAATGGCGCGATATGGGAGAAGCCGGTATCCAGTCCCAGCTTCTCCAGTTCTTCATAGTTGATCACGTAAAATACCCCCAATCATTTTTCAAATGATTTCATTCTCTATTGTTCCGGAAACTCCAGTTCATCCACAAAGCAGTCTTGGAATTCCGGGGAAGCGGCCAGCTCCACAAAGGATATCTCCTTTGCCAGGATATCCGAGTAGAACAGCTCTTCCCTGTTGATGAGTGCGATTTTAGAACCTTCTCCGGCGGCATTTCCCACAGGTACGATCCTGTCTTTCAAAGATATGGGAATCAGACCGATGTCACAGGCACTCTCAGGATTCATATAGTTGCCGAAAGCTCCCGCGATATATACGTGTGCAATCTGGTCAACGGTTATGCCAAGCTCTTTCTGCAGAAGCTGGATGCCGGCGGCAATGGCGGCTTTGGCAAGCTGTACCTCCCGCACATCCTTCTGGCTTAAGTAAACAGCGCTGCCGTTTCCGCTCTCGTCTGCCGGAACCAGCGTAAAGGAGGCTGTGCCGTCCTCGGACAAAAGTTTACCGGACTCGTCAATGATACCTGCTTTTCTCAGGCAGGCGATCAGGTCAATAAGGCCGGAACCGCAGATCCCGATGGCTTTCTGTCCGCCTACGGTGGTGTAGCTCCATTTTCCATCGCTGTATTCCACGTGGTCTACAGCACCGGATGCGCCCCTCATGCCGCATTCGATCTTGGCCCCCTCAAAAGCAGGGCCGGCGGCTGTGGAGCAGGCTGCCAGACGTTCCTTACTGCCCAGCACCATCTCTCCGTTGGTTCCGATGTCGATCATCAGAGAGATTTCATCCTGCTGGTCCGGTCGGATACAGAGCAGGCATCCCATGGTATCAGCGCCTACAAAGCCTGCCACATCGGGCAGCAGGATAAGCTGGCCTTTGGGGTGGATATGCAGGTCAAAGTCTGAAGCTTTCAAAAAGAGAAGCTGGCTGATGGCCGGATTATAGGGCGCATGAACAAGCGCTCCCGGGGATATGCCCAGAAACAGATGATGCATGCAGGTGTTGCCCACAATACAGGTCTGGTAAATACGATCTGTGCTGATCCCTGACTTCTCTGCCAGTGTGTCCAGAATGGACTGGACAGTCTGGCGGATGCAGGAGCTCAGATTCTCCGTTCCGTTCTCAAGTGCGTAGTTGGCACGCATGATGACATCAGCCCCGTACTGGGCCTGGGGATTCATGCTGCTCTCAGCAGCCAGAACCCTGCCTGTGCGTGCGTCCATCAGATACCCTACTACCGTAGTGGTTCCGATGTCGAATGCGGCCAGATATCCCTTGATGGGGTCTTTCTGCAGATCCAGAAGGGTATCCCCGGATACTGCCGCATACCAGGTATCCGTCTCTTTGAGCATTTCATACAGGCCGGAAGCTGTTTGAAGATCCGGTCTGAGATGTTCCATGCTCTCCCCGAAGGATTCCTCCAGCGCCAGTTTCAGGCGGTCCCAGTCAGACAGATTATCCCCTGGTTTTATCTTGCGGATATGTATTCTGCCGAACCGGAGCAGAGGATGGAGCGGTACCGGGCGGGAAAAGCCTTCTGCCAGTATAGCATGTTCCTTTTCTCTCACAAGGGTATCAACTGTCATATCCCCTGTGATCTTAGTCTGACAGGCGTTCAGAACGCCGGTCACGGGACCTTTTGTCACGTGTACCATGCATTTTCCGCAGGTGCCCTGCCCGCCGCAGGGAGCATCCGGGTCAAGGCCTGCCTGACGCTGCGCCTGCAGCAGGGTAGTGCCTTCTTCTGCCTGAATACTTTTGCCTTCGCGGATAAAAGTTACTTCATGTGTTTTCAATTTTCATTCCCCCAATTTTGCTATAGAGTAAGTATAACAGAAAAGACCGCGGCAGTAAACTGCCGCGGTTAAGTTATGAGAGATTTTATATGAAATTTATTAGGAATTTATCAGGATTCTTTTACTAAATGCAGGTTCCAGCTCTGATATTCCGTTTCCGGTACCGGCATGGGGAGTCCTGCCTCCATAAGGGCAGCTCCCAGATAGGTCTTGTCACCCATGCGGTACATGGCATCCGGGTCCAGTCCGCGCAGTCGGATGCAGGTAAAGAGGTTGTTTGCAGTGAGTTTTGTGGAGACAATGCCCAGCAGTGCCTCACTCTTATCCTCCGCAGCAAATTCCCATACCGTATATTCTTCATTTTCATAAGGGCTTGCCAGACGGTAATAGGTGCCGTCCTGGATAAGGGAATAATATTTCTTAAATGTCTCGATCTGTGTCCTGACTTCCGCCTTTTCCTCCTTCGTCAGTTTTGCAGGGTCCAGTTCATAGCCAAAGGTGCCGGCCATAGCGACTGTTGCCCTTGTACTCAGGGAAGCAGCCCTGCCTGTCTGGTGGTTAGGGGAGGCTGAGACATGGGCGCCCATGGTGCTGACAGGATAGCAGAAGGAGGTGCCGTACTGTATCTTCAGCCGTTCGATGGAATCGGTGTCATCGCTGGTCCAGATCTGCGGGGTGTAGTATAACATGCCTGCGTCAAATCTTCCGCCGCCGCCGCTGCATCCCTCAATGAGCATGCCGGGGTAGCGTTTGTTTAGGTTCTCCAGAAACTCGTAAAGCCCAAGAATGTATTTGTGTGCTGTCTCGCCCTGGCGGTCTGCCGGGAGGGCGGTGGTGAAAATATCACCGATACTGCGGTTAAAATCCCATTTCAGGTATTCCACCTGCGCATTGTCCAACACATTACACATCATGTTGTAGATGTGGTCGCGCACTTCTTTGCGGGAAAAATCAAGGACAAGCTGGTAACGGCTTCTCACAGGTGATTTCTCGGGAACCTTGAATGCCCAGTCGGGATGTGCCCGGTATAAGTCGCTGTCCTCAGAGATGCATTCCGGCTCAAACCATATGCCGAATTTGAGGCCAAGGGCATGAATGCGGGCGGAGAGGTCCTTTAAGGTGCATCCCAGTTTCTTTTCATTTACGATCCAGTCACCCAGACCGGAATTGTCACTTTCACGTTTTCCGAACCATCCGTCATCCATGACAAACAGTTCTGCTCCCATATCTTTTGCCTGCTCTGCCATTTCCACCAGCTTGTCTCCGGTGAAATCAAAGTAGGTGCCCTCCCAGTTGTTGATGAGAACAGGACGGCGGGCCTTCTTATACTCACCTCTGCAGAGGTTATTGCGGATCGCGCGGTGGAAGCGGTGGCTGATGGCTTCCATTCCCTCTGCGCTGTAGACCATTGCTGCCTCCGGTGCATGGAATGCTTCTCCGGAATCCAGTTTATAGCAGAAATTATCCGGGTGGATACCCATGAGGAAGCGGGTCTGTCCACTCTGGTCCTTCTCTGCCTCAGCCAGAAAATCACCGCTGTAGAGGAAGGAAAAACCGTAACATTCCCCGCTGGTCTCTGTAGTGCCCTGTGCGGCAAGCATCACAAAAGGATTGTAGTGATGGCTGGAGGCGCCTCTGGTGCTTCCCACAGACTGAATGCCGTGATGGACCTGTGTGCGGGAGAGCAGGCGCTCCATGGCGTGACGTCCGTAGAAGCTGATAAAATCAAAGTCTCCGAACTGGAAATCCGTACAGGTGCTCATGATACGCTCCAGATAAATAGGGGATTCCCCTTTATTTTCCACAGTCACGCTTCTGGTGATAATGTCCTTTTCCTCCAGGACACCGTAATAGAGATGTACATATACGTTCTGTGTGCTGTCCTTCAGCGTGATGACTAGGGTGTCAGCAGTGTCTTCCTTAAGCGCGTAGAAAGCAGGAAGGCCGGGAAGGGAATATTTTCCCTTCAGGATCTGAGCGGATTCATAGCGGAATTCACAGGAGGAAGCACCGGATGCATAGCGTATCCGCACGGCGCTCTCCCTGTAGTCCCCGTTGCCGTATGTGGGGAATTCCTGGGGAAGAGTGTCAAGAGAATAGGCGCGGTTGTCGCCTGCTATGTAGGGATTACCGGAAAATCCCCGGTCTCTTCCCACATTCAGGTATGAGTAGTCAAATATCGGTGTCCTTTTTCCGAACCATGTATGTACCAGAAATCCCAGATCATCCACCTTCATCTGGTACATGCTGTTATTGGTAAGCAGGGTAAATAGTTTCCCGGTAGTATCTTTTTTGATAGCCATTCGTTGTTCTCCTCCAAAAGATAAAATAGACATAATAATTCATCTGTTTTCATTATAGCGGAACTGAGGGGACACGTAAATATGTCATTGTGACAATAATATAGCAAAAAGAGAGAAGAGGCACCTTACGGTACCTCCTCCCTCTTTATAGGGTATGCATGACAGATATGGATTTAAGCTAATTTCATTATGATGCCAGCTCTTTTGCTTTCTGAGCTGCGGATGCAGCGTCAGCTGTGTAAGCATCAGCACCGATTTCATCAGCGAATCCCTGTGTAATAGGAGCGCCGCCAACCATAACTTTGATATTGCCGCGGAAGTCCTGAGCATTTAAAGCTTCAACAGTAGCTTTTAATGCCGGCATAGTTGTGGTCAGAAGAGCAGAACATCCAACAATCTTAACGTCCGGGTTAGCTTTGACAGTCTCAATAAATTTTTCTGTCGGTACATCAACGCCTAAGTCGATGACTTCAAATCCAGCACTCTCGATCATCATGGCAACAAGGTTTTTACCGATATCATGAAGGTCACCGGCAACAGTTCCGATAACCATCTTGCCGCATACGCCGGCGCTTCCGCTTGCCAGATGTGGTTTCAGAACCTCAACACCTTTTTTCATTGCACGTGCTGCAACTAACATTTCAGGAACGAAGATCTCGTTGTTTTTGAAGCGCTCGCCTACAACGCCCATTGCGTCAATCATTGCGTTTAATACGTCTACAGCCTGGCATCCGTCATCCAGTGCTTCCTGAACTAATCCACCAACCAGCTTTGCTTTTCCAGCAGCAACAGCATCTGCAACAGCCTGAATCTTACTCATAATAAATTCCTCCCATTTCTTAAAAATATATTTTATAGTTTTTTATTTCCCTTTTCAGTAATTTCATTCCTCAACACGAACACCATAAATGTTAATTCTTCGGAGCAGGTCCGATCAGTCCTTCACGGTAAGCACCGATGTATTCCATACAGAAATCATCTTCGCCCATAAGTGCCTCTGTAGCATATACAAGACCCAGCATATCGCGGTTCGTGGGGTCCATGATGGCACTGTCAAGTCCTGCATTCATAGCCAGGATCATAAAGCCGTAGTTGATCAGCTTACGAACCGGCAGATTGAAGGATATGTTGCTGATAGCAGCAGTAATATGAATCGTCGGGTACTGTTTACGTACAGTTTCGATTACCTCGATGTTCATGGCAATGCCGTCCTCGGAAGTACACAGCATCTCTACCAGCGGGTCAATGTGAAGACGGTTTGGATTGATGTTGTACTCTTTTGCCTTTGCCATAATATTGTCAAATACACGGAGACGGTCAGCTGCGGATTTGGGGATTCCTGTATCATCACTTAAAAGTGCAATGACTTCCCAGTCTTTGTTCTCTTCCATTGCCATGATCGGGAAGATGGTGTCGATCTTGTCGCCCTCTCCTGATACGGAGTTGAAGATACCCGGTCTCTTACAGAACTTATAAGCTTCTTTTAAAACTGCGGTACTGGGACTGTCCACGGAAATCGGAAGATCTGTAACTTCCTGGATGCATTCGATCATCCATTTTAAAGTTTCAACTTCAATCTCTTCCGGAACGGAAGCACAGCAGTCTATGTAGGTGGCATTGGCAGCGGCCTGCTTTCTGGCACGGTCTTTGATGAATTCCGCATCCCTCTCAGCGATGGCTTTTGCAACTGCGGGTATGGAGCCGTTGATTTTTTCCCCAATGATTATCATTTTTGCAAAACCTCCTGTACAAATTTATAACTCTATTGTACCAAAATGCGCAGAAAGTACAAGCCGCAAAAAGGGGGGATTTTTCAAAGGTTTTCCTACAAAGTGTAGGAAAAGAGAAAACCCATAAAAAATGCGGTAAAACAGGAAAATACCTGAATCTACCGCATTCAAAATGGTTAAAAAATTGTCAATCCGGCGGAAGGACACTTTTCCGCACTACCAGCTCCACGGGAAGGTGAATTGTCTTCTCCGCCAACTTCTCTCCGGACAGCAGCCGGAACAAGAGCTCTGAGGCCAGTTTTCCCTTTCTGGCAATGTCCTGATGCATGGTGGTCAGTTTAGGAATACAGAACTCCGCGTAAGGATTGTCATCGAATCCGCACACCGAGATATCCCGGGGAACATGACAGTCGTGTTCGTTCAGATAGCCAATCACCTCAAAGGCAAGCTGGTCTGCCGTACAGAACAGTACATATTTTTTTCCTGCCAGCGCCAGGAGGGAATTGTACTGGCTGTCTCTGCGTCTCTTATGCGTGTCAAGTACCATGTGCCATTGTTTTTCAGTGCTTATGCCGTGTTCTTTCAGAGCGGCTTTGGCGCCTGCGGCTCTCAGAGCAGAGGAGCCTATCTTGGCATCTGAGATTACGATTATATTGGAAAAACCTGTGTTGATGAGGTAGTTTGCCATCTGCTTCCCCGCGCCGATGTCATCCAGGGTGACATGATACCCCTGGTCGGGCAGTGAGGTGGTATCTTCCATAAAAGTGTCGATTCCCACCACCGGGCAGTCCACCAGGGAACACAGCTTGTCATAGTTGGTCTTGGACAGTGTCACAGCAATGATCCCCGCCACGTTCCAGGAAAGTGCTGTCTTGAAAATATTGTCAAGGTTCCGGTCTATATACAGCATCATATAGTAGCCGGCCCTTCGTATCTCTTCCTCCAGCACACCGATGGTCTGGCTGTAGAATGGATCGCCGACGGTGGTCTGGGTGTAGCGTTTTGTGGTATGGATCACCACAATGATCAGCCTGGTCTTGCCTTTTGTCAGAGCTTCCAGCCCCATCTTGGGCACGTAATTGTGCTCCTTCAGAGCCTGCTGGATACGTTCCACGTTCTCTTTTGACACCTTGCTGGTGCGGCCGTGGATTACGTTGGCAACCGTTTACCACGGCAATTATGAGTTTTATTTCTGCATGGAATGAGTATCTGCTGTCCTGTACCTTGAATATCAATGAGAATATACAGACAGTGCCGGTACGTCTGAGTTATCTGAAGGACCAGTTTACGGTGTTCTGGAGCCAGATCGCGGCGGCCACGGTTGTGGTAGTCATACCGACACTTCTGATTGTTCTTCTGTTCCAGAAGCAGATCGTTGCCGGCATCTCAAATGGAGCGGTAAAAGAATAACAGAATTTTGAGAGGAGAATAGCATGAATAAAGCATGGTGGAAAGAGGCGGTTGTTTACCAGATATATCCCAGAAGTTTTATGGATTCCAACGGAGACGGAATCGGGGACCTGCAGGGCATGATCAGCAGGCTGGATTATCTGAAAGACCTGGGGATGCTGTGTATGTTATGTAAACTTCTTGAACATTGAGAGAGAAAAGGAAGGCGGTGCGGCGCAGGGCTGTACTGCCTTTTCTCATGATTTGAATTTCGTCGTATTGTCTAATTGTTATTTGGGGTGGGTTGTGATACACTTCTGATTAAAGATATCAATGAGCGTTCGCTCTTTAATTTCTAATCGGCATTTCGCCGTGAAACTCCATTGTTTAAAAGTATATAGCCGACAGAGCAGATATGGCTGATTTTGTCCGGGAAAGAATTACTGTCTTTTACAGCCTGATAAGTTATGATACAATAAAGGCAAATCACAGAGAGATTTTTTCCTGCATCAGGTATATTCTGTTCAGGAAAGGAGAATCTATGGAAACTGACAATTTCATAATGCTGCCCACTGTGGATTTTTGTTTTACAGAACTGATGAAAAACTGTATAGTGCGAAAAGGGTTTGTCGCTGCGCTTATAGGCATCCCTCCGGAGGAGATAGAGGAGACAACACTTCTTGAGGCATCTCTTGGAGGTGACTGGCCGGATGATAAGCTGGGAATTCTGGATGTCCATGTGCTGCTTGCGGACGGGACCAGGATGAACATAGAAATGCAGGTCAAATACTTTGAATACTGGGACGAGCGTGTTTTATTTTATATGGGAAGAATGTTTACGAGCCAGATAAAAAAGGGAGAACCATATAAAAAGCTGCAGAAGTGTATCCACGTAAGTATTCTGGATTTTATACATTTTCCGGATGATGATGAGTGCTACAGAACCATTCATTTTCGAGATGATAAGACGGGAAAAGTATATACGGATAAGATGGAGATTCAGATTCTGGAGCTGAAAAAGCTGCCTAAGGAAGTGCGTACAGGGGAGGATGTCATTTTGTGGATGAAGTTCTTCAGTGGAAAAAGCAGAGAGGAGTTTGAGCGCGTGGCAAAAGCAAACGAATATCTCAATGAAGCATATAATACACTGAAGACTATGAGTGCGGATGAAAAGAAGCGGCTGGAGTATGAGGCCAGGGATAAGGCTTTGAGGGATTATAACTCGCAGATAAGCAGTGCAGAAAGAAGAGGGGAGGAAAGGACCCGTCAGGTGTTTAAGCTGTATATGCAGGGGGAGACCCCGGAGGCGATTGCAAAAATCTGCGGAATACCGGTGGAAAAAGTCAGGGAAATTATACAGTAAAACTACCGGGGATGTAAAAATCCCCGGTAATTGAGTCCGGCCTGCCGGATTGTAATTATTTTGGTGTATTCAAATCTTTATAACACACATCTTCAAACGGAAGATAGATCCGTTTCCGTTCCAGGGAGGACAGATAGATTCCCTTTACCATTTCCAGCGTTTTCCTTCCCTCCATGGCGTCTATGGTAACCGGACGGTCATAGAGTATGGAATCATAAAAATCCCTGAGCTGCAGGTGGTGGCTGCTGCCCCAGTAATCCGGTCCCACATTGGTTGTCTCATAGGTGTTCCGAATCTCTGTGTAGCATCCGTCAGCCTCATAGAAGCCCATATCCTGAATCAGGCCGCAGCGTCCCTTTTCTCCCTGAAATTCAATGGTGATGGGGGCGTCTGAGGCGTAGGAATTGCAGGCATAGAGGTTGTAGATGCAGCCGTTTTTAAACTGTATGGCAGCTTCCGCGGCATCCTCCACACGCACGGTATCGTGGCAGTGGTTATGTACGCTGCCCTCAATCCATTCAATGTCACTTCCCAGCATATAGCGCACCCGATCCATGCTGTGTATGGCCTGGTCTATGAGTACGCCGCCGCCTTCTCTGTCCCATGTACCTTTCCAGTCACTACCTTCATAATAAGTGTGCGGGCGGTTCCAGGTGAGATAGGAGCGGGCAGAGAGGATGCGTCCGAAATATCCGGCGTCCATGAGTGCTTTCAGCTTTTCCACACTTTTTGTATACCGGGTCTGGAATATAACGCCGAGCTTTCTGCCGGTACGCTGCTGTGCCTCCATCATCCTGTCTGCGTCCTGCAGGGAGACAGCCACCGGCTTTTCTGTCAGCACATGAAGTCCGGACTCCATGGCCTTTACTGCCATGACCGGGTGCAGATAATGGGGAAGGCACAGGTGGATGACATCAATATCATACTGGAGGGCAGTCTCCAGGTCAGTACAGTAATGGCAGTTAAATTTCTCTGCAAAAGCCTTTGCTTTTTCCTCGTCAATATCTATGGCGCATACAAGCTCCACTTGATCAGAGAGACGGTTAAAGGCGTCCTCGTAGCAGACGGAAATTCTGCCGCAGCCCATAATTGCAGCTCTGAGTTTTTTCATTTCATACCTCCGTTTTATATGAGGAGACAGCGGATTTTTATCCGATGAAGAAGCATCCGTCCATCTCCTGCGTAAAATTATAGTGAATATCAAAAAAATACTTCATAGCACCGTTGTACAGGGCGCTGGAATCCAGAAGGCTGTAGCGGACGCTGACGGAATCTACCATGCGGCGGAATCCTGTGGTGCGCAGACATTCCTGGATCTCCTGTAAAAATACGGGGCCAAGGTCCTTCCCTTTTCCTCCGATGATAATCAGCTTTGGGTGCACCATGCAGATCAGATTGCACAGTGCCAGGGAAAATTCATCTGCGATATCCCGTATTACCTTGCGGGAGACCACATCCCCATATACACTGGCCTGGCCAAGGTCAGCGTATGTGACAGCAGTTGATTTTTTAAAGGCCGGGCTGCTTCCGGTCTGGGCAATTCTGTCCTTTAAGGAACCCTCACCGATCATCAGCTCCAGACATCCCCTGTTTCCGCAGGAACACAATTTTCCTTTGGGGTTAATGGAGTAGTGTCCGAACTGGGTGTAAGATGCGCAGGCATGTCCCAGCATTTCGTTTCGGATAAAGAGTGTGGCACCTATTCCTTTGCCGAAATTGATAAAAGCAAAATCCTTTTCCGAAATCTGTGTGTAAACTTTTTCCGCGTAAGCAAAGCAGGCTGTATCATTCAGGATGTTGACGGAAAAATCAGAGAAATTCCGCTGTATTTCGCCTACAAAATCTTTTTCGGGAAGATTCAGGGTAGTAGCGAAGATCTCACGTTTGTCCGGGTCTATCATGGCGGGAACAACGATGCAGATTCCAAGGAGCTGTTCCTTCTGGATCTGACTGAGCACAGTCTGCTCTATGTAATCCCGGCACAGGGGAATGTAGGCTTCCGGTGAGGAGACTTCCATCTGCATGGGCAGGGAAGAGACCCCTGTAATATCCACCAGGGCTGCATTCAGCCTGTCCTCCTCCAGACAGAGGACTGCCACATAGTATTGCTCTGCGCGGAGAAGCAGGCTGTTGGGCTTCCGCCCCACAGTCGTGCTTCCGCCTGTTCCGGAATCATATACAAACTTCCGGGCAATTAATTCATCCACCAGAGAAGAGACAGCGGTTTTGCTCAGATGAGAGTCTTTGGAAAGCTGCGCTCTTGAAGTGCCCGGATTCTGGTAAATGGAATTGTACAACTGTTTTAAATTGGTGTTTTTGATTAATTGTTGATTGACCAGTTTCATAATATCCTGCTTTTCCTTTGCTTTGTTATGATATCGCAGTAACGATTCGTTACCCTTTTGGTTACGTGCATTGCCGCGGTCTGCAGAGATGTCTGATGCAGTACTGCGGACCTTAAAATTTCGTTACTTTAAACATATCACAAAAAGACATAAGGCACAAATAAATTCATTTTTTCGGGGCGTGCAAACCTGCTTAAATAGGCTGCAGGTGTATTTCAGCCGATATAAAAAGCACGCGGCCTGGGTTCCAGGAAGGAATAATAAGTGTCAAAAAAGTATTTCATGGCACCGTTTAAGTAGGCGTCGCTCTGAAGCTGGGAATATCTCACCCCTGAGAAATCCACCATTTTTCGGAATCCCACATCTCTCAGCGAATTCTGCACCTCCTCCAAAAATAATGTGCCCAGGTGCTGTCCTTTTCCGCCCAGAATAATCAGCTCGGGGTTCACGATGCAGATCAGGTTGCTGAGCGCGAGCGCCAGGTCCCGGGACATTTTCTGCAGTGTGTGGATGGCAGCAGGGTCTTTGTAGAGTACTGCCTTTCCCAAATCTTCAAATGTGATGGCAGAACGCCCAAGAAGACAGCTTGTCTTCCCTGACTCCTCCAGACGGGCTTTTATCTGTGATTCGGAGAACATGGCCTCCAGACAGCCGTGGTTGCCGCATATACATAAAGGCCCCCTGGGATTGACGGAATAATGGCCGAACTGGGTGACAGAACCGCTGGCCTTGCCCAGCATGTTTCCTTCTATAAATATAGTGGCACCGATGCCTCTTCCGAAATTGATAAAAGCAAAGTTCTTTTCCCGAACCTGTGTATATATTTTTTCGGCGTAGGCATAGCAGGCGGTGTCCTCCAGAAGAGCTACCGGATATTCAGGGAAGGCAAAGCTCAGATAATGGATCAGATTGCCGCTTCTTCCGGGTCCGAGACTCAGGGTAGTGGAGTATATTTCATTGCGCACTGCATCTATCATGGCAGATACCACCACACAAATGCCCAGAATCCGCTGGGGGTCGTATTTGGACAAAATGTCCTTGTAGACGCAGGTCTGGGATAAGGAGATATAAGTCTCCCCTTTTTTCAGTGTAAGCCTGGTACTGTACACGGATGTGCCTGCCACGTCCACCACATGTGCCTCGGCAATGTTGTCTACCCAGCTTATGACAATGACGAAATGCTGGTTTGTCCGGGCTTTCAGGCAGTTGGGTTTTCTGCCCACACAGTCAGAGTGGGAGGCGCCTTCGTCGGCGATGAAGTCCCTCTCGATCAGCTCGTCAACCAGTGTGGACACAGTGGTCTTGCTTAAATGGGTCCGCCTGGCAAGCTCTGTACGTGAGATGCCGTTCTCAATGTATATGGAGGAGTACAGATGCTTCATGTTGGTGTTTTTGATTACCTGTTGTGTCAGAAGTTTCGTATGCTTACCTCCTTTGGAAGTTAATTGTAAAGTGGTATTATTAATTGCATGCTACCATAAAACGCGGCGATATGCAATATTATTTGTGAAAAGTTACATAAAAAGGGACTGAGATGGATAAAATTGTATGAAATGATAAATGAAAGAGGAGGGTGGAGATGGTGAGGATAATACTTTGCTTGGAAATAGTGGAAATAAATTGTAATGTCATGGGAATAAATGGATATAAAGTGAAAAGTGCACAAAAAAGATTGATATAAAATGTTAAAAATGTCGTAAATTACATTCAAAAGCAATAAAAATTCAAAAACATATTGACATATACAACATCAAATGCTATTGTATAGCTATCAAATGAATAAATTTTACATTCGCAAAAAGCCAAAAACAGCTGGAAAAGCAGCAAGGCTTTTAATTTTAAAATTTATTAGTAAGGTCACTGGACAAACAAAAAGAAAAGGGGATGATGAGATGAAAGTGGGATTAATAGGATGCGGAGGAATGGGAACGACCCACAACCTGTCGCTGAAAGCACTGTCATCCAAGATGGATGTTGAGGTAACAGCTCTGGCGGACTGCAGACCTGAATTTCTGGAAAAGGCAGCAGAGCAATGGCCGGATGCCAGACTGTACAAGACAGGTATGGAACTTCTGGAAGCAGAGACATTGGACAGCGTACATATCTGCCTTCCCAGTTATCTCCATACAGAGCATGCGGTGGCAGCCATGGACAGAGGGATGAATGTGTTTGTGGAGAAGCCGGTATGTCTGATGGAGGAGGAGGCGCAGAAGCTTCTGGATGCCAAGGAGAGGAACCACGTACAGGTTATGGTTGGTCAGGTGGTCCGTTCCTTTGATGAGTACCGGTATTTGAAAGACTGTTATGAAACCGGCAGATATGGAGAACTGAAATCCATTACCATGCAGAGAGTGAGCGGTGACGCCGCATGGGGATTTGAAGACTGGTTCCACAAAGAGGACAGAAGCGGTTCCGTTGTACTGGATCTGCATGTGCATGATCTTGATTTTCTCAGATATATGCTGGGAGAACCGGATTCCTTTGATGTGAGGGCAACAGCATTCTCCAGCGGAATGATCAATCAGATTTTTACTACATATGAATTCGGAAAAGTATTTGCAGTGACAGAGGGAATCTGGGATATCAGTTCAGCGCTTCCTTTTGAAGCAAGTTTCCATGCGTGTTTCGAGGACGCCAGCATAGTATTCCGAGGACGCGATGAGAAACCTCTGACAGTTTATAAAAACGACGGCGCGGTGGAGTATCCCAAGCTTGAGCGGGAATACGATGTGAAGGATGATTCTGCGGGAATCAACGTATCCAATCTGGGGCCGTACTATACAGAGATCAAATATTTCATTGAATGTCTCCAAAGCGGCAGAGAAGTGGAAGTTGCGCCTTTGGAAGAAGGCATCAAATCGGTTCGTCAGGGAATTGAAGAGTGGAGACGGGCAAAGGAATATGTGAACAGGAAATAAAAACAAATATATATTTTAAGGAGGAAAAAATTATGATGAAGAAAACACTGGCGGTTCTGATGACAGCGGCATTGGCAGCATCCTGCCTGACAGCCTGCGGCGGCGGAAGCACAGAGGAGTCCAAGGGCGATTCCGGCAAGGACAGCGCAGACAGCGGGGAAGAGATTACCCTGAAAGTATTCGATGCCCACGCTTACGGCCTGGATGAGTATGCAGAAATGGCAAAAAAGTTTGAAGAATCACATCCCGGAGTTAAGATTGAGGTACAGCACGCTGCCAATGACAGCAATACACTGCTGCAGTCTCGTGTCAACTCAGGGGATATTCCGGATGTATTTGACGTGGAGTCCGGAACTTCCGCACAGAAATACTATGAATATGCTTACGATTGGACAGATGAGAAGGACGTGCTGGATAAATTTAATGAGGCGGCTCTTGACACAGGAAAAGACGCTGACGGAAAGATCATGTCCCTGCCCTGGACATATGAGAACATGGGACTGATCTACAACAAAGATCTGTTTGAAAAGGCCGGCATCACAGAGCTGCCCAGGACTATGGATGAACTGGAAGCGGCCTGTGAAAAGCTGGACGCAGCAGGAATCACAGCGTTTGCTCTCGCTGCAAAAGAGACCTGGGTACTGCAGCAGCTTTCCACACATTTCATGATGGACAAATCCCTGGATGCCAAGGGTGTTGTGGAGAAACTGAACAGCGGAGATCTGAAATTCAAAGATATGAAGAATTTCCAGAACGTATTCCGTCTTCTGGATCTGGCTGTAAAATACGGACCGGACAAACCGCTTGAGGTTGACTGGGAGACCTGTGAAAATATGCTTGCAAACGGCGAGGCAGCCATCATTCATATGGGTGACTGGTGCCAGTCCACACTGGATTCCTTCAACCCGGATGCTAACCTGGCATTCCTTCCCTGCCCGGTAAGTGACAATGCAGACGATGTAACACTGTTGTCCTCCTGTAACTGGACATACATTGTAAACAAAGATTCCAAAAACCTTGACCTGGCAAAAGAATATCTGGAATATATCCTGACATCCGAAGAAGGACAGAAATGGATGTGCGACGGTGTAGGCGCTGTGCCGGGTGCAAAGACAGATATGGATGTAAAAGGTGCTCTTGCTAATGATGCGTCCGCATACGTGGAAGAAGGCAAGACAAACGGCTGGATCCACACAATTGAGCCGAATGGATATGCTGACATTGTAGGACCGGCACTGCAGGCTTATATGACAGGCGACATGACTGCAGAACAGGTAACGGAAGAGTTCCAGAACGGCTGGGTTGTACAGTAAAGCTGGAAACTGCGGCGGGGTAACGATAACCGGACGGGGCTGTTGCGGCTGCAACGGCCCCGTTTTTTAAAACAGGCGGATGGCATGGACTGCCGCTTTAGAAGGGGAAATTCGGAGGAATGAAAGTGAAAGGCAAAGGAAAAACAAAAGATTTATTGATTTTTGCATTGTTTGTATTTCCGGCAGTGGCATTTGTTCTTTTTTCCACAGATGTGCCGTTTCTGATGAATCTGTACTATTCTGTGTTTGACTGGAATGGAATCAGTAAGGATATGGAGTTTGTGGGACTTCAGAACTTTGTAAATATATTTACCAATGATGCACTGTTTTGGAAGAGCACTGCATTTACACTGAAATTTTCAGTGTTCTATGTTGTGATCGTAAACGTGCTCTCTCTTACGGTAGCACTTGTTATGGCGAAAGAGAAGAAGAGTTCAAGTGTGGGACGTGCGTTTTATTATATCCCGTACATAATCAGTTTGACTGCCATCAGTTTAATCTGGAAATTTATCCTGGGTCCGGGATTTGAAGCGCTGTATCAGGTGACCGGATGGGAGATGTTCAACTGGAGCTGGCTTGGAACAGCGAAACTGGCGTTCTTTGTCGTGGTCATCATGACAGTGTGGCAGAATCTGGGATTTTATATGGTGAACTATATTGCGGGTATCATAGCTGTGCCGAAAGAGCTGATTGAGGCTGCCAAGATAGACGGTGCCAATAAGTTCCAGGTGCTCAGAAAAGTGACAGTGCCCCTGATCATGCCGGCGGTGTCTATCTGTATGCTTACATCCCTGACCTTTGCGTTCAAGTTATTTGACGTGATCATGGTATTTACAAAGGGCGGCCCGGCAAACTCCACGATTTCTGTGGCATACAACATTTACAAAGAGGCGTTTGTCAATAACCGGTACGGAATGGCTACCGCAAAATCCCTTGTATTTGTGGTATTTGTACTGATCGTAACAGTGATCCAGCTTAAAGTGACCAAGAGTAAGGAGGTAGAGGCATAATGAAAAAAGCGAGAAAAATCAGCGTTCTTTCCATTATTGTGTTCATTTGTTCCATCTTCTGGCTGATGCCCCTGCTTCTGATTTTTATCAACTCATTTAAACCATATAATGATATGCTGCAGGAATTTCTGGCCCTTCCAAAGAGCTGGAGCCTGAATATGTATATAGAGACATGGACAAAGTTTGATTTCCCGTTATTGATCGGCAACACTCTTCTGTATACCATCTGTACAGTGCTGATCATCGCGCTCCTTGCGCCTATGGCGGCTTACAAACTGGCAAGAACAAAAGGAAAACTGTCAGGAGTCTGCTTTGTCCTGATCATTATCCCGATGATGGTGCCCTTCCAGTCCTACATGATCACCCTGACAAGACTGGTGGCAAACATGGGAATGACAGGAAGTAAGATAGGCTATATACTGGTAAGCACAGGACTCTGTATGCCGCTGGCTGTTTATATGATCCACGGATTTGTAAAAAATGTACCAATCGAGCTGGAGGAGTGCGCCTGCATCGACGGAGCCAGCAAGGTGAGAACATACTTTAACATCGTGCTTCCGCTGCTGAAGCCTATCCTGACGACCGTTGTGGTTCTGGATACTCTGGCAACCTGGAATGATATCATCACCAACCAGTTGATCGTAGGCGGAAATGCAAAGGCAATGAACATTCAGAATGCGCTTTACATGCAGTTCTCCGCGCAGACAGCGGACTGGGAACACGCTCTTCCGGGTATCGTAATGTCCATGATCCCCAGCTTGATCTTCTTCGTGATCATGCAGAAACATATTGTGGGAGGAATTACGGCAGGAGCTGTGAAGGGCTGAGAAAAAGAGAAAGAGAGGTATTTTTATGAGAGTAGGAGTTTTAATAGAGGTTTTCCGGGATACGGATGTGAATGCCAAATTCGCGGAGCTGCGTTCCATGGGGATGGAGAGCTGCCAGCTTGTGTGCTGGGATAAGGAAATTATGAATCAGGAGACTGCAGATAAGGTAAATGCGGCTGCTGAGCATCACAAAGTGGATATCACGGCATTCTGGTGCGGTTGGGAAGGCCCGAGAGTCTGGGATTTCTATGACGGTCAGCTTACCCTGGGTCTGGTTCCTGAGGCATTTCGTTTCGAGAGGGTGAAAATGCTGCAGAAGGGCATTGCATTTGCCTCCATGATCCGTGTAAAGGATGTGGCTACACATGTGGGATATATGCCTGAAAATCCTTATGACCCCAATTATGCAGGCGTTCTTGCGTGCCTGAAGGTGCTGGTGAAACAGTGTAAGGAAAACGGACAAAACTTCCTCTTTGAGACAGGACAGGAGACACCGGTTACGCTGAAAAGAGCTATCCAGGATATTGAGAAAGAACTGGGCAAAGGCAATGTGGGCATTAACCTGGACCCTGCAAACCTGGTAATGTACGGTAAAGCCAACCCTGTAGATGCACTGGAGGTGTTCGGCGAGTATGTCATGGGCATCCACGGCAAAGATGGAAAATATCCTACAGACGGTCATATGCTGGGAGAAGAAGTGCCGCTGGGACAGGGTAAGGTAAATTACCCCGCGTTTGTGGCTAAACTGAAAGAGATCGGATATGCCGGGGACATTACCATTGAGCGTGAGATATCCGGTGAGGAACAGAAAAAAGATATTGTTATGGCAAAAGCGGTTCTGGATGAACTGCTGAAATAAAAAAGAAAAGACACCGCCTGCACGGCTGCGCGATTTCCGAAAAATACGGAACTGCGCTGCTGCAAAAGGGCGGTGTCTTTTTGCTTCGGTTCATTTCTGCGGCGTCCCTTTTCCGGGGAGCGTCTCTTCTTTTTCCAGATAAGGCCGGAAGATACGGTACAGCAGAAATGAGTCAATATAGGCCGTGAGCGCAAAGCCGAAGAAGAACCAGCAGCACGCATAAAGCGGCATCAGCTCAAGGTCCTGATATGTCATATACATAGGCAGAATCGTAATGACGGCAATGGCCAGCGTAGATGGAAAATGCATGAAGGCAAAGAGAAACGCATTTTTCAGCAGTTTCCCGGCTGTGTTGGCAAAAGCGGCAATCACGGGAAAGATATAGAGAGCCACAATGACCAAAAGACCCATAAGTGCCTCTGACATGTAAAGCAGAATTTTGCCGTAGGAGGATGCCTCCTGTGTCTGTATAAGAAAGCGAAGGTTCAGGATCAATATGACGCCCGCCAGCAGAATGCCAAGCCAGATCACCAGAGACTGGAGGAAATTCTGTTTAAACGCACGGAAAAATGTTTTGGATGTGCTGCTGTCATTTCCCTTGACCATACGAAGCGTGCAGTGGTACAGCGCAGTTATGGCCGGCCCTATGGTGACAATGGGGATGCAGCAGACAATGAAAAGGAGATTGGCCACCACCAGGTCCCCGATCCTGCTGAGAAAAATGTGAACAACATTGTCTTCGTTTAAAAGATTCATAATTCCCGCCCTTTCTGATATGAACAATTTCGATGTGATTCTAAGGGCTATTCTAGCATTAAACGGTGAAGAATGCAATTGTGGTATGTAATTTTGAGCGAAATAATAGAAAAAACAGGAAAAATGTAAAAAATATGGAATAATGTTATGTGTTTTAGATTTAATGTATTCTTGATATGTGAGAATAGACCCGTCATTGTGACGAAAACCACCAAAAGTATATGGAAAACAAAGCATATATAATAATTAAACTGCAGGGAAAAGCCGATGAAATCAACGAAAAGTGTAAAAATAGCACAAACATATAACATTATGACATATTATAAAAACATATAACCATTTAACATTATTCCATGTGCAACTATAATAAGGCTATAACTCAGAGATACAGCAAAAACTGTTATTCTGACGAAAACTTTAATGCAAAAGGAGGAGCAAGTATGAAATTCAGAAAGGTAGCAGCATTATCACTGGCAAGCGTAATGGCACTTTCACTGGCAGCATGTGGAGGAAACAGCGGCGGAGATACAAAAGAGTCTGATGACAGCAGCACCAAGACAGAGAGCGAAGGAGACAAAGCCGAAGGTGAAGAAACCGAAAGCAAAGGCTCCAGTGACGCAGAGCTTTCCGTATCTATCTGGGATGTATACCAGGAACCAGGTATCAAAGAAATCTTGGCAGATTTCACAGAGCAGACCGGAATTAAGACAAAACTCTCCGTTGTAAAATGGGACGAGTACTGGACCATGTTAGAGGCAGGTGCACAGGGCGGTTCCCTTCCGGATGTATTTTGGATGCATTCCAATGAGAGCCAGAGATACATGTCCAATGATATGCTTCTTGATCTGACGGACAAGATTAAAGACAGTGACAAAATTGACCCGGAAAACTATCCAACCGATATTTGGGGCCTGTATACATACGAAGACAAATATTATGCAGTTCCTAAGGATGTAGATACCATTGCTCTCTGGTACAACAAAGCAATGTTCGACGAAGCCGGACTGGAATATCCTACTTCAGAGTGGACATGGGATGATGTAACAGAAGCAGCTAAGAAGCTGACAAAAGAAGACGGCAGCCAGTATGGTATGGTTATGAGGAACGACAACAACCAGGCTGGTTACTACAACATGATTTATGATAACGGCGGAACTGTTATCAGCGATGACAAGAAAACATCAGGATGGGATGATCCGAAGACCATCGAAGCTATGCAGCAGCTTGAAGAGTGGGTCAAAGCAGGCCTTATGCCTTCTATTGAGACAATGTCTGAGAACAACGAAGATGTTCTGTTCCAGTCAGGCAAAGTTGCTATGGCTTTCCAGGGCTCCTGGATGCTGGCAGCATACCGTGACAATGAGTACACAGCAGCAAACTGTGACGTTGTAGAACTTCCGAAGAATGCCAAAACAGGCAGAAGAGTTTCTGTCTATAATGGCCTTGGATGGGCAGCAGCTGCAAACGGTGAGCACACAGAGGAAGCATGGCAGCTGATCGAATACCTGGGATCCAAAGAAGCTCAGGAAAAACAGGCTGAACTTGGTGTTACAATGTCCGCATACACAGGTACTTCTGATGCATGGACAAAAGCCGCTGACTTTAATTTACAGGCATACCTGAACATGATGGATGACATGGTTATCAGACCATACTCCAAAACAACAGTTACCTGGGAAAATGAAGATAATGAGATCTTAAAGGGTGTATACACCGGCGAAAAAACCATGGAAGAAGCCTGCAAGGAAATGGCAGAGCAGATGAATGAGAAATTAGCCGAGGAATAATTAAAAAGAAGCTGAATTGACCGAGGATTAAATTGCAGGCAGGTTCGTAAGAATCTGCCTGTATTTGGAAAAGGAGTGAGTGGCGTGGCTAGTAATGGGAATGCAAAGAAGCAAATGAAAACCAGCAGGGAACGCAGCGAGTTTTTGTGGGGATGGCTGTTTATCCTTCCAACTGTGATTGGTTTGGTTATTTTAAATATTATCCCGATTTTCCAGACTCTGTACCAGAGTTTCTTTAAAACTGGAGACTTCGGAAAAGGAAATATTTTTGTTGGACTTGATAACTATGTAAAGGTATTCGGAGACCATGAAGTATGGCAGTCTCTGATCAATACATTCAAATATGCGATTGTAGAGGTTCCCTTCTCTATCGTTATTGCCCTGGTTCTGGCAGTTCTGCTGAACAGAAAGATGAAGGGCCGCGGTATCTACCGTACCATCATTTTCCTGCCGATGGTTGCAGCTCCTGCTGCAGTAGCCATGGTTTGGAGATGGCTGTTTAACTCGGATTTCGGTCTTCTCAACAATGTGTTCCACACAAATGTAAAATGGGTGTCTGATCCTAAAATTGCAGTATTCTCCGTAGCAGTCATCGGTGTATGGTCCATTATAGGTTACAACATGGTACTGTTTATATCCGGTCTGCAGGAGATACCTCATGACTATTATGAGGCAGCCCAGATTGACGGAGCAACCGGCATCAAAAGCTTTTTCCATATAACAGTACCCCTGTTATCCCCCACAATTTTTTTTGTTCTTGTAACACGTGTTATCGGTTCCCTTCAGGTATTCGATTTAATGTACATGGTAATGGATAAATCCAACCCCGCACTGGAAAAGACCCAGTCCCTGGTATACCTGTTCTATAAATACGCGTTCATCAACAAGAACATGGGATATGGTGCAACTATTGTTATCCTGCTTCTGGTTATCACTATGATCATCACGGTGTTCCAGATGATAGGACAGAAAAAATGGGTGTTCTACAACTAGAAAGGGGGATGCAGTATGGATAGTATGGAAAGAAAAAGCAAAATGATAAGTATTCTCATTCATATAATACTGATTCTGGTATCTATAACGATGCTGATACCTTTTATATGGATGATTCTCACAGCATTTAAGTCAGTAACAGAGGCCACATCCGTTGATCCGTTTATTATTTTCCCGAAGGTTTGGAGAACAGATGCGTTCACCACCGTTATGGATAACATGAACTTCCTGGCACTGTATAAAAATACCCTGCTTTTGATTCTGTTCCGCGTTATCTGTGCGGTACTGACAGCTACCATGGCAGGATATGCTTTTGGCCGTCTGCACTTTAAAGGAAGAGATTTCTGTTTCTCCCTGGTTCTCCTGCAGATGATGGTACCAGTTCAGATTTTCATCATTCCTCAGTACCTGATGGTAAGTAAAATGGGAATGCTGAATACCATTTTTGCACTGGTATTTCCTGGTATTGTTACCGCATTTGGTACCTTCCTGCTCCGTCAGGGTTATATGGGACTCCCAAATGACCTGGAAGAGGCGGCAAGACTGGATGGATGTAATATCGGACAGACTTTCCTCTTTATTATGGCGCCGCTTACCCGGTCCAGTATGGTTGCCCTGGGAATCTTTACAGCAGTGTTCGCATTCAAAGACCTGATGTGGCCAATGATTGTCAACACAGATAAGGACATGCTGGTTCTGTCTTCCGCACTTGCAAAAATGCAGGGACAGTATGTAGCTAAATTCCCGGAACTGATGGCAGCTTCCCTGATTGCCTGTATTCCGATGATCGTCCTCTATATGATCTTCCAGAAACAGTTCATCGAAGGTATTGCAACCAGCGGTGGTAAACTTTAAGAAAATCAAGGCCGGCGTAATAAGGTGTTATTGCGCCGGCCTGTTTTTAAAATGCAGCCGCACTCAGTAATATGACTGAGCGTGGATCGAAACAAAAGGAGAAGAATATGGCGATTAGATTTCATGAAAAGACAAAAGAATTTCATATTTTTAATAGAGAAGTAAGTTATCTCATGCGGATCATGGAAAATGGACAGTTGGAGAATCTGTATTACGGAAAGGCTGTCCGCGATAAAGAGGACTTCAGCTATCTTCACGAGGAGGCCATGCGCTCCCAGATGTCCGTATGCATTCCGGAGCCGGGGATTTTGTCCATGCAGTATACAAGGCAGGAATATCCGGTATATGGAACCGGTGACTACAGAAGTCCTGCCCTCACGATTCTGCAGGAGAACGGCAGCAGGATCGTGGACTTTTCCTATGTATCCTATGAGATTTACAGGGGAAAGAAAGAGATCACGCCCCTTCCGGCTACCTATACGGAGTCTGAGGATGAGGCAGAGACGCTGGAAGTCACACTTCACGATGAAGTGACAGATACAGATATGGTGCTTTCCTATACGATCTATGAGGACTATCCGGTGATCACCCGAAATGTCCGTTTCGAGCAGAAAGGTGCACAGAAGATTGTCCTGGAGCGAGCCATGAGTGCCAGTGTGGAATTTTTGGATATGGATTATGAGCTGGTGCAGTTGTCCGGCGCATGGTCCAGAGAACGGTATGTGAAGAACAGACGGCTGGATATGGGTATTCAGTCTGTGCATGGTTCAAACGGCACATGCAGCGGTGCAGAACACAACCCGTTCATCGCGCTGAAACGCCCCCACACCACAGAGAATCAGGGTGAGGTCTACGGATTCAGTCTGGTATACAGCGGAAACTTCCTGGCTCAGGCAGAGGTCTCCACTTTTGATATGACAAGGGTTATGCTGGGTATCAATCCGGAGGATTTTGCGTGGGAGCTTGGTCAGGGTGAGAGCTTCCAGACACCTGAGGTGGTCATGGTATACAGCGGCCAGGGCCTGAATAAGATGAGCCAGGCATACCACAGACTGTACAGGAAACGTCTCATGAGGGGTACCTGGAGAGACAAGGCGCGCCCGATCCTGCTCAATAATTGGGAAGCCACATATTTTGATTTTAATGAGGAAAAGATATTAACCATAGCAAAGAAAGCAAAAGAGGCCGGCGTGGAGCTGTTCGTTCTTGATGACGGATGGTTCGGGGCCAGAAACGATGACTACAGAGGTCTTGGTGACTGGTATGTCAACCTTGAAAAGCTGCCGGACGGCATCTCAGGTCTTTCCCGTAAGGTGGAGGAGCTGGGGCTGAAGTTTGGTCTCTGGGTGGAACTGGAGATGGTGAACAAGGACAGTGACCTGTACCGGGCACATCCGGACTGGCTGATCGGTGTGCCGGGCCGCTTTGAGTCACACGCAAGGCATCAGCATGTACTTGACTTCTCCAGAAAAGAAGTGGTAGATTATATCTACGAAATGATCTCTAAGATACTGCGGGAATCCGCTATCTCCTACATCAAGTGGGATATGAACCGTTATATGACAGAGCCATACAGCAGAGGGGCAGACGCCTCCCAGCAGGGTAAGGTGATGCATAAATACATTTTGGGCGTGTATGACCTGTATACCCGCCTGACCGCAGAGTTCCCTGACATCCTGTTTGAATCCTGTGCCAGCGGCGGAGCCAGATTTGACCCGGGCATGCTGTATTTTGCGCCGCAGACCTGGACCAGTGATGATACGGATGCCAGTGAGAGGACCAAGATCCAGTACGGTACTTCTTATGTATATCCTGTTGTCAGCATGGGCTCCCACGTGTCAGCAGTGCCGAACCATCAGATGCACCGTATGACGCCCATCGAGACAAGGGCGAATGTGGCGTACTTCGGAACATTCGGCTATGAGCTGGATTTGAACCTGCTGTCAGAGGCAGAACTGGAGAGCGTGAAAAAGCAGGTTGTGTTCATGAAGGAATACAGGGAGCTGATCCAGGTGGACGGCGATTTCTACCGTCTGCTGAGTCCTTTTGAGGGAAATGACACGGCATGGATGGTAGTGGCCCAGGATAAATCCCAGGCAGTTGCCGCGTTCTACCAGAGAATGAACAAGGTAAATGCATCCTGGCTCAGGCTGAAGCTCCAGGGACTGGATGCAGATACACTGTATGAGGTGAGCTGTGATCTGGCTCCTTCCGCATCTTATGATGACAATATAGCGAAAATATATGGATTACGAACAGATGAAAATATGGTGAAAACCTACTGCGCATACGGCGATGAGCTGATGCAGGTGGGTATACCGATTGACAGGGAAGATTTGAACAAAAAGGGCGGAGATTTTGCGTCCCTGCTCTATACCCTGAAAGCGGTAACTGACTAGAATGATGCGGCGGGAATGGTGTTTGTCCATTGTCATCTATGCATGCAGAAGGAGGGATTGCGTTGAAACACACAACCGGATTTACCAGTTCGGCCAGATACAGATGCCTGGAAGATTTGCAGAGGGAAGCTGTGGAGCTATGTCTTATTTACTGCGGCTGGGAATACTGCGACCCGGGGCACCGTTTCGGGCCGAATAAGAGGACTTCTTATGTATTGCATATTGTGAGGGAAGGTAAGGGAACTCTGGAGATATATAAAAAGAAATATAACCTGAGCGCAGGGGACGCGTTCCTGATTCCGCCCAGCACGGAGGCATGGTATGAGGCTGACCAGGATGACCCGTGGTCTTATATGTGGGTGGGCTTTACCGGGTTTAAGGCTGAGGAATGTGCCAACAGTGCGGGATTTTCGGTGAAGACGCCTGTGCATAAGGTTGAGTGTATGGGCGTGCTGAATGAATATATTGATGCAATGCTGGAGGCACACCAGCTCTCCTACACGGACGAACTGAGGAGAAATGGGCTTCTGATGCTGTTTTTTTCCGCGCTGATCGACGAGCACAGGAAGAATATTCCGGGTTCAGGCAGTCTGCATCCGTATCCCGGTTCTGTGTATGTGAAACATGCAATGGAATATATTTCCTTTAATTATAACCAGAAGATCAAGATTAATGAGCTTGCGGATTACATTGGTGTCAACCGGAGTTATCTGACAAGCAGTTTCAAGAAAGCCATAGGATGTTCACCCCAGGAATATCTGGTGAACCTGCGTATGGAAAAAGCAAGGTCCCTGCTGAAGAACACAGATATGCAGGTTAATGCCATTGCCAATTCCGTGGGCTATGTGGATCAGCTGGCTTTTTCCAAAATATTTAAACAACATTATGGAATGAGCCCGAGAGCTTACAGAGAGGAAGAAGAAGAACTGGTGATCAAAAATAAAAAAGGTGATTATGAGGGAGCGCCCTTATAAGGGAAAAAGATATCCGCCGGCAGAAATGCCGGCGGGTATCTTTTTCCCTATTATCCCTCTTTTCGATAGGCGGCAGGTGAGAGGCCGAAGTATTTCTTGAACATGGCGGAGAACTGAAAGGGGCTGGAAAAGCCCACTGACGCGGCAATGGTCGACACGGGCTGTTCTGTTCTGAGAAGCAGGGTGGAGGCACGTTCCATTCTCAGTGCTTTTAAATATTCCCTGGGAGTCTGCCCATAGGCTGCCTTGAAAACAGAACACAGGTAATTGGGATGAATATGGAGTACATCCGCTACATCCTGTATTTTGATGGGCTCGCTGTAGCAGGAGTCAATAAAGGCCCTGGCATCCTGCGCATAATCTTTTTCCCGGATAGAGGAGGGACAATGGCAGGCCTGTGTTTCGATCAGGCGTGCGAACAGGTGGAGCATACGGCTGTTCACTTCCAGACATTTCTCCGGCTGGGAGACAGGGAAAAACTGTTCGCCGGGATACTCATTTCTGCTGTAGGACCTGACATTCTGCAGCCGGGAATCTGTGACAGTGAGTATAGATAATATCAGGCGCTCCAGTTCATCCGGGGGCAGGCAGATATCCGTAACCCTGTCTTTGCCGAACAGCATTTCCACAAAGGGGCTGCGGGAATCGCAGAAAAAACCGATCCAGGTGTATTTCCATGGGTCTGTGCGGGAGGCCTGATAGTGCCCGGAAGTGCCGGAGGGGATATAGAAAGCCTGTCCGGCGCGGACGTTGTAGGTTCTTCCCTCAGTCTCCAGAGTGCCGCTGCCTTTCAGGACAAAATGGATGAGGTGGTAGGGTTTCATATAAAATCCATACTGATAGCCGGGACTGCACTCCTGGATGCCGCAGTGGTTGAACTGCAGGGACAGGAGACTGACGGCAGTCCGGTGGATCAAAAGGTCCCTGTTTCCGAGCATAACAGCACTTCCTTTCTCTTGTATTGTGGATGATAGTCTGCTCCGGCTTTCGTGCTGGGTTTCGCAGGACTTTGAATAGTGATATTTTATCACGGGAGGCAGTAAAATTCGAGGGGATGTGGCGAAGATGTTGGATTTTGACAGGTATTTCTTAGAAAACCATATGTCCATTTTGCGGAGGGTCTGTTATCCTTCAAACAGGTAATAAACTGGGGAAAGGAAGTGCTCAAATTGGAAGTGATGAAAGTCAGAGATTTGAAAAAGGAGTATAGGACTGTCAAAAAGGAGGAGGGAATCCGGGGGAGTATCCGCCATCTTATCAAACCCAGGTATGGGAAAAAGGAGGCTGTGAAGGGGGTGTCTTTTTCCATTGCGCAGGGGGAGAGTGTGGCGTTTTTGGGCGCAAACGGGGCCGGGAAATCCACCACGATCAAGATGCTCACTGGGATTCTGAAGCCCAGCGGGGGTGAGGTGTCCATTATGGGAAAGAACCCGTTTTGTGACAGGATGGAGAACGCGAAGAAGATCGGTGTGGTGTTTGGACAGAAGACACAGCTTTGGTGGGATATTCCGGTGATCGAGACTTTTCGGCTGCTGAAAAATATCTATGAGATACCGGATGACAGGTACGAAAAAAATATGCGGGAATTCCGGGAGATTCTGGATTTGGACGCATTTCTGGGGCAGCCGGCCAGGAAGCTGTCGCTGGGGCAGCGGGTGCGGGCGGATATGGCGGCGGCACTTCTGCATGAGCCGCCAATCCTCTTTTTGGATGAGCCTACCATTGGACTTGATGTGGCGGTGAAGCAGAAGATTTATGCGTTTCTGCGAAGAATCAATGAGGAGAAGAATACGACGATCCTGCTGACCAGCCATGACCTGAATGACCTGGAATCCCTGTGCGGGCGTTTGATCATTCTGGAGCAGGGGGAGATTTTATTTGATGACAGGATGGATAAAATTTTTGAACAGTATCCTGAGGGGACCACGCTGGAGCAGATCGTGATCGGGCTTTTTAACAGGAGGAGCTGCGGATGAAGAAGTACATGGCTTATATGCGGTGCGGGTTTTTGGAGGGGTGTGCGTACCGGAGCAATTTTATTACGGGGATGCTGGCTAATTTTATCCAGGCTGCAGTGCTCTATTATGTGTGGAGGAGTATTTTCAGGTATCAGGGGGTGGTAAATGGGTATACCTGGGAAATTATGAGGAAGTATGTGTTTGTAGCCTTTTTGTGTAACTGTTCCTTTTCTTTTGGGTTTGAGATGAATACGGCGAAGAGGATCATAAAGGGGGATATCATTCTTGATCTGCTCAAGCCGGTGCCTTACAGGGGAATGCTTTTTTTCAGGATGCTGGGGACAGCCGTGATGGAATTCGGGGTGACGCTGATACTTGTCGGGTGTCTGTATCTGTCGGTGAACGGTGCGGCGGGAATCCGTTTGGAGAGGGTGCTGCTGTTTTTGGTGTCCCTGTTTTTGGGAATGGGGATAAAGTTTGGGATACAGTATTTGTTTTCCCTGCTGTGTTTTTATACGGATAATTCTTATGGGGTGACTAAGGCCAGGGAGGTGCTGACCAACTTTTTTTCCGGGGCGATCCTGCCGCTTGTGATGTTTCACGGGGGGCTTAGAAGGGTTGTGGAGGCGCTGCCTTTTCAGGGAATCGTGTTTACGCCATGCAGCATTTTTATAGGGACTTTTTCCATGGAGGAGAGTCTTCGGGGGATTGCGGTGCAGGCTGTTTGGATTGGAATTTTGTGGGTGTGCGGGGTACTTTTTTGGAAGAAAGCATCAGGGGTCATTTCCCTGTATGGAGGGTGAGAGATGAGGAGATGGAGGCATTATCTGAGGATGTATGGGCAGATTCAGATGCAGAATATGAAGTCCCTGGCTGAGTACAGGACGGATTTCCTGATGATGGTATTTTTTACCGGGTTTTCACAGGTTTGTAATCTGGGGGTGCTTGGGATCATTTACAGTAATATCCCTGAGGTGGGGGGCTGGAAGCTGTGGGAGATACTGCTTTTGTACAGTTTTCTGTTGTTCTCGGAGGGGTGTATTAACTTCTTTTTTCAGGGAACCTGGAAGATTGCGGAGATGATCAATCTGGCGGATCTGGACCGGTTTCTGGTGCGGCCGCTTCCCGTGGGGCTGCAGCTTCTCACGGCCAGGATTGACTTTGACGGGCTGAATAAGATGGGGATTGCGGCGGCTGTGTTTGCTCTGGGGGCAAGTCACTGTAATATCAGGTGGAGTTTGTGGAAAATTGTCTGTCTGGCGGTGTTTCTTGTGGAATGTTGTGTGATTCGTGTGAGTATGATCTGGATTGCAAGCTGTGCCTCATTTTGGATGGAGGGAGGGAAGAACAGTTTGAATTTCTTTGCTATTTCCATTGGAGAGATGGCGAAATATCCGCTGATCATTTATCCGCCTGTACTGCAGGGGATATTCGCGTATCTGATTCCGTATGCGTTTGTCAGTTACTATCCGGTGGGGTATCTGCTGGGAAAGAGCGGGATGCGTGCCGGGGTGATGGTTATGCCGGCAGTGTGTGCGGTGATGGCGGGGGTGGCTGTGATTGTGCTTAAGAGGGGGCTTGGGAGGTATGAGAGTAGTGGGAATTGAGATGGGACAGGATTGTTTCGGGGAATGCGGATGAATTTAAAAATATTAAAATAATGCAGGGTATAACATTGCGAATATATTGTGAAGAAACATTTTTATCATACTGGATGTGTAAAGTCATATTTGCACATTCTTGGCATAAATAGTATAATTTTGGTATTCTGTAAATACATGTTGACATTTAACACGAAATGGAGTATGGAAGATAAATATTCGATAATAGTAAAGCTGTCGAAAGGCAGTGACACAAAGCTAAAGGGTCTAAGGTCTAACAAGCATGACTATGACAGCCAGTTGCCGTATTATTTTTTGTAAGGTAATTTTTGTACCTTGCTTTATTTTGATACGCTTCTGCCTGCAAATTGTTGCAGGCAGTTTTTATTTCGGGGAAAAGTGTATCCCGAGGTAAAAAACCGGTAGATACTTGTCACAGGATAAGTATGTTCTTTTTGTACGAAAAAATGAAAGAACGCCCCTGCCGGAGGCAGCAGAATCCTTTAGGTTTGTGCAAAGTTCAGGCATAGCGCCGGAGTTTGCCGCACAAACATCCGAAACTGAAAAAAATCAGGAACCGCGCGAGAGTATGCCTAGGCATACTCTCTTTGTTATTATACCTATAATAACAAAAACATCCTGAAGACATAAAATATAATTCAGTGCGGCCAAAAATTTCAGAGGTGAGAGAATTGAGTGAAGAAGAGAAGAAAACAAAGAGCACCGGTGAGAGGGTCACTGATAATGCCCTGAAACTTCAGAAAGCGGTACTGAGACAGAAAATCATGATCGGAGCCCTTGTAGGTGTTATAGCAGTGGGCGGTGCCGGTGCAGCGGGGTATAAGCTCGGATGGTTTGGCGGAGACAATGACAAGGCACAGGAGGAGCAGGTATCAGCGGATATTGATCCAAATGCAGGGGACTGGGACGGAACTATCCCGGAGGCCCCGAAAGGCGATCCCAATGCGGAGAATATAGAATTACCGGGATATCCTAAGATATATATTCCTGCAGGACAGACAGATGTGGATGTGGTATTTTCCAACCCGGAAGGGAACCCCTGTTATTTTACATTCCAGCTTGTGCTCAAGGACAGCGGGGAAGTGCTTTATGAATCAAAACAGGTGCCTCTCGGGGAGGCGATTACAACAGCTACATTGAGCAAGGCTTTGGATGCAGGGGAATATGCGGCTGAACTGAGAATCACAACGGCAAGTATTGTGGACTTATCCCCCATGAACGGAGCAAATATGGAGACCGTGCTCGATGTGAGATAAGGGTGGTGTTTCATGGACAGCAGGAATTGGAGAGGGATTGTAATTTCTGTTATCACGTCAGCGGTACTTGTAGTTGGAAATACGGGGATGGCCTTTGCTGACGCGGAGCAATTTAATGAAGACGGGGAAGCAGATCCTGCAGTATCACAGGAGCTTGTCCGGGATGTGGACGGAAATTGGATTTTAGCAGATATAGAAGAACCTCAGGACTTTGACGAAGAAGAGGAAACAGAAGATAGTCTTCAGGAAGAAAATGAGGAAGAAAAGGATGAAGTCAACAGTGTGCATCATCACGATGCATTCTGTGGCTATAGAGATGCAGTGCCGGAAATACCATGCGACCATGAGTGTGTGGATACGGATGGGGACGGCATTACAAATCATTGTCCGGAATGTGCGTACCGGCCTGCAGTTGAAGCGGTTCCCTGCAAGTATGAGCTGGAAAAGCTGAAAGCAGAAGAAGAGCTGAAAAAGCAGCAGGAGCTGGAGGAACAGCAGGAAAGTAAGGATTTGGAGGAGGAAGACCAGGATTCAGAGCAGCAGGGGGAAGATGACCCCGAAAGTGAAAATCCTGAACAGAAGGATTCCAAACCGGAAGAATCCGGGGAAACAGACGGACAAAATAATAAGAAAGAAGATGAGAACGGAGGAGAAGAAAGCGGTGACAGTCAGAAAGATACACCGTCCGGAATAACAAATCAGGGCCAGAAGGATAATATTTCCCATATGGATGAAGAGGCCCATGAGGTGACCTCACCTCAAACGGAAGGACAGGAGGATATTTCTGAGGAAACAGACGCAGAAGATGAAGAGACAGCGGATACCGGTGGAAAGGATGAAGGAGAATCCATAGATGGAACGGAAGATATGGAGAATACCCCGGAAGACCTGGATGCTGAAAAAGAACCGCTGCCGTCAAATGAACCTGTATATGAAGTCGAAATTCCTTCACAGGTAAAACTGACAGATGACACGGACAGCTTTACGATCCAGACTAAGAAATTGATACCGGAAGAGGATGGTGAGCTTGTTGTCACAGTGGAAGGAACAGAGAGCAGGGACAGGAAGAACTTCGCATTGTACTGCGGAGAAAACAGTTGGGAATACCGGCTGGAGATAGCCGGGAACTTGATTACACCGGAAGAAAATCAGGCGATTCTGGATGGGTGGAGTGAGGCACAGGATGTGAATATTCTGCCGGAAAATAATATTGATTTGTGTGCAGGGGAATATTCGGGAGTGCTGATGTTCCATGTGGTAGTGTTACAATACCTTCAACTGTAACAATAGGTGCAGATAATAATTCCCAAGATATTAATATCACAGTAGATTCAGGTACATTAAAGTTAGTGTCAGGTAAAAAAATTAAAATAACATCTGATGTAGATGCAAGCAAAGTATTAAAGTTATCAGAGGAAGCAAAAACAGAAGTTCAAATCGACGCTTCTGTTGAGGTACCTAGTGCAAACTATTTTGACAAAGACAATACAAATCAGATTAAGTATACGATAACAAAACCCGCGTCTGTTGACTATGCAGGAACATATAAAGGAACTATTAATTTTATTGTGACATATGAGTAATATAATTTATTAAAAATGGTTAATCAGTTTATTAAATAGTATTATTGAAATACATATAGTTAGAGAAAATTAATTTGTATATTTAGTAGAGGATGACTCCTTTTTGTGGGACTGTTCTGAAAACGTAATTCAGTGATAGCCTACAAAAATATTTCCAGCTGTGCGGTTTGATATGGAAAATGGTTTTGATTTAAATCGTAAGTTAAAAAACATTTCAATTTCA
>PPYE01776268.1_pt1 | contig 39106 bp, 32 predicted proteins | sample 1559881 | NCBI WGS metagenome assembly PPYE01 (sample SAMN08240022, study PRJNA423297) | Human gut metagenome, whole genome shotgun sequencing project. | reverse complement strand
TTCAGGCATTGCGGGTGTAGTTCAATGGCAGAACATCAGCTTCCCAAGCTGAATACGAGGGTTCGATTCCCTTCACCCGCTCCATGGCGAGTGTTCTTATAGCCTTTGAAAAGCTGTAAGAACACTCGTCTTTTTTGTTTTCATCCGGTAATTCTGACTAGAGCGTAGTTGACGAACACGCCCTTGCGGGTGTTGACGGTCACATTAGTGACCGACAGGTGCGGCATTTTGGGAATCGTGATTTCTCCCACGCAGTTATAGTGGATGCGAAGTCGCTGCTCCCACACACCATCAGTTTTTTCCGCATGTAAAACCTCGGTTTTCTCAACCAACTCGCCCGGCAGCCGGGGCGTGAGCTTGCGGCCGGTCTACGCCGCTTTCAGAAATTCGTCAAATAGAGACTGGCGAACTTCGTTAGGCGACGGATTTCACCAAGCACTACCTGCTCCAAATATCTACCAGACAAAGTGAAGATCGCTGCCACAGCCAGCAAAGACCAGCAGGACGGAGAACATTTTATGCTCGCCTTCGTTGGTGCGGCGCTTGCGGATTTTGCCCTGTTTCTGCTGCACCTGCTCAAAGACGGACCGTTCAATGATCGGCTCGTGGACGTTCTTGAAGATGACGCAATTCTAACGGTCATTCTCCAACTTCTTTTTGTTCTTGTAGGATTTGGAGTTGGTCTTGAAGTTGAGAATGTCGCCGCAATACTCCTGCAAAGACAGAATTTTGGTCACGGTGGGACTGTTCTGCTTGGTAGCGGGCTGCTGCTTGCCCTTTCCAGGCCGCTTGATGTCCTTTTTCAGCCAATAGGCACGCTGGGCAAGGATTTCATCACGTTCAAGCAGCCTGGCCCATCGGCTCGCCCGCCTTCCCGTTGATCCTGTTGATACGTCGTTTCTTGCTGATGTCGCAGGCATACCATAGCCGCGGGGGTTAGATTCCATCAGTTTCACACCTTTCCATGGGTGGATCAGGTGGCTATCTCCCTTTCTGCTACTACCAATCCTGCGAGAGCGTATTCTGTCTGCTAAACGCCTCCTTTTTGAAAGAAATGCAAAGAATACAACGGCCAGCCATCCAGACCGCAGGAAACGACAAAAAGCGCCCGGCAGGTCACAGATACAACGGGCGCAATAGCAAGTACAGCAAGTGTGGCCTAACTTACGAGTTTTTGCTTTAGGGAGCCCTTTGTTCTCTAAATACAAAATTGCTTGTTGGAATAGTCCCAACCCCTTATTCAGAAAGGACGGCGCTGCCCTATGGGAAATTTCAAACGCCTATCATACTAAACGGCCGGATAACAGAGAAGAAATGTCTTCTGGTTAGCAGGAAATGACCCAGTTTCCGACAAAGCGGATCGAGGCTTGCCCATACAGGGTGGCGATAATTGGAAAGTAATAATGGGTGGCAAGTACGAGTTTGTACCCACCACCTGTTATTGACGGGAGACATATTACGATTATCTGACCTTCGATGTAATCAGCTTCACCAATCACAATCGCGACCACTTCAACTTAAACCCTAATTCCCACACCTTTGGAATAGGTAGGGACAGGATGCCACCACCGCCCGGAAACTCTGCTTGCAGGGGTGAACACAGCCTTTGCAAAGCTTGTTGTACTGGTGCCTGCCGTTCCCGCTCAGAAAGAACGCACTTTCCAAACGCCATTTCTTGTTTAGGCTCATAACTCACCTAGCTTCTGTAGATTTTTCTGAGGTGGGCTAGTCTGGAACTTTCCGCTCCGCGCACTCCCGTTTTGCGTTCTCCAGCCGCTCCGGGATGGAGTGCTTTTCTCCAGAGCGGCATGTTCCGGGGCTGCCACGCCGCGGATGACAACGGCCCGGTTGCCGTTGGCTATACATTTAGATTCAAAACCGCGGGCATAAGCAAAAAGCAAATATCCTCTGTTTGCATATCATGTATGCGAAGGGGGAATTGCCTTGAAAAGCCATTATCCATTTGAAAATACGCCGCTGCCGTATGCATATGATGCTTTGGAACCATACATAGACGAAAAGACCATGCAGCTGCATCATGACAGGCACCTGAAAACTTATATAGATAACCTGAACAGCATCCTAAAAAAGTACCCTCAGCTTCAAACATTGACACTTGAGCAGCTCATTTGTACCGCTGGGCAAATGTCGGGGAAGGATTGTGTGGCAATTGCCCGCAATGCCGGCGGAGTATATAATCATCGGTTCTTTTTCAACAGCATGTGTCCAGATGGGAAAAAAGCACCCGGCGGTGCTTTGGCCGTGGCCATTGACCGTGGTTTTGGTTCCCTGGATGTCTTTCGGGAGAAATTTACAGAGGCGGCTTTGTCCGTTTTTGGCTCCGGATATGTGTGGCTGGTCAATAGTAAGCGAGGGCCTTGCCTCATGACCTCCATCAATCAGGAAACACCCTTAAGAGCTGTAAAGCCGCTTCTTAATTTAGACGTATGGGAGCATGCGTACTATTTAAAACACTATAACAAGAGAATAGACTACATTAATGACTGGTGGAACGTGGTAAACTGGGATCTGGCGGAGCAGGAGTACGAATGTAACTACACGTTGAGAACCGAATGAACATCGTCTTATATGACGCTCATACGGACATACTAAGTCCATCCCTAAAAGGAAGGCTGTGACATGAGTATGTCGGGACAGAAAGGTTTTGAGGGCTGGTATTTTAAGCATCAAAAAGGGGATGACATGGTCGCGTTCATCCCCGGGCAGGCAGAGAGCGGCGCATTTATCCAACTGATTTCGCAGGAAGGCGCCAAACAATTTGAGATATCCGATTTGACCATCTGTGACGGTATGATACGAGCGGATGGATGCTGGTTTTCAAGGCAGGGGTGTCATATTGCGTTGCCTGGAATCAGCGGCGAGATTAACTACGGACCATTTGCGCCACTCGGTTCCGATATCATGGGGCCATTCCGGTTTTTCCCCATGGAGTGTCGGCACGGCGTTCTCAGCATGGCACATACCCTCCAGGGCAGCGTCATAATGGACGGACATCTGCACAGCTTCGACGGTGGTTTGGGCTATGCAGAAAAAGACAGCGGCACCTCTTTTCCGCGCTCCTACCTGTGGATGCAGTGCAACGATTTCTCGGAACCGTGTTCTGTGATGGTCTCAATCGCCCATATTCCATTTTGCGGAGTTTCATTCCGCGGATGTATCTGCGCCATCTTGTACCAGGGTCGGGAGTATCGTTTGGCAACTTACAGGGGCGTCAGGATTCAGGCATTTGCTCCGGAACATATCTGCCTGTCGCAAGGCAGTCTTCTGCTGGAATTGGAAGCAGCACCCTCCCATACAGGTCATCCCCTTCGTGCGCCACAGCGCGGAAAGATGTCCAGTACCATTAGGGAGAGCTGTAATGCTCACCTGCGGGCCAGACTGTGGAAAAGAGGAAAACCGGTATTTGATCTGCAAAGTGTCCATGCTGCCTATGAATTTGTCCCGGATCATGGGGGGTAGAATATGCCTTTCCACTTCCGCTATGTACAGGTGGAAAGAAGAGACATACTTTTCTTCTTTTGAATCACACTATCATCAAAACAATCATTGGGGAGAAGGACATGGAATCACTGTGGGAGCAAACCTGGGAGAAGCCGGACTTTCCGTCTCAGGACGGAGATATGAATACCGACGTGCTGATCATCGTCGGAGGTATGGCGGGCATTCTGTGTGCCCATCAGCTGCACTGTGCCGGAGTGCCTTATGTGCTGGCAGAAGCAGAAACCATATGCAGCGGCATCACGAAAAACACCACTGCCAAAATTACAAGCCAGCATGGACTGATCTATGACAAGCTGATTTCCAGGTTCGGAGTCGAGCAAGCAAAGCAATATCTTGACGCCAACGAGGCAGCACTTCAAACATACCGGGAGCTGTGCCGGAATATTGACTGTGGTTTTGAGGAAAAAGCGGCCTACACCTATTCTCTGGACGACCGGCGTAAGATTGAGCGTGAACTCGAAGCACTGGATAAACTGGGCTTTCCAGCTGAATTTGTGGACAAGCTCCCGCTTCCTTTTCACGTTGCCGGCGCGGTCAGATTCCCTGATCAGGCACAGTTTCATCCGCTGAAATTCGCCTACGGCATTGCAAAGGGCCTGCACATTTATGAGCACACACGGGTGCGGGAGCTCATGGGCACCACGGCAGTGACAGATCACGGCCGGATTCGCGCCAAGAAAATCATTGTGACAACACACTTTCCCTTTCTCAACAAGCACGGCAGTTATTTTCTCAAGCTGTATCAACACCGCTCTTATGTCATTGCCCTCCAAAACGCACCGTATGTGGACGGCATGTATTTGGGCGAGGAGCAGGCGGGTATGTCTTTCCGGAACTACAAAAACCTGTTGCTCGTCGGGGGCGGAGACCACCGAACTGGTAAAAAAGGTGGCGGTTGGCGGGAACTGCGGGATTTTGTCCGGCGGCATTACCCCCAAGCGGAGGAGCAATACCACTGGGCCACGCAGGACTGTATGAGCCTGGACAGTGTGCCGTATATCGGGCCGTATTCCGCCTCCACCACAGATCTGTATGTTGCCACCGGTTTCAACAAGTGGGGCATGACTACCTCCATGGTGTCCGCTATGATTCTCAGCGATCTTGTGCAAGGAAAGGAAAACCCGTATGAGAAGGTATTCTCACCCTCCCGTTCCATCCTTCACCCCCAATTGGCCGTCAACGGATTTGAGACTGTGGTCAGCCTGCTGACCCCCACGACCAAACGCTGTCCCCATCTGGGCTGCGCGCTGAAATGGAATCCTCAAGAACACACCTGGGATTGCCCCTGTCACGGCTCCCGCTTCACTGAGGCCGGTAAACTGATCGACAACCCGGCAACGGGTAATCTGAAAAAATGAGGTGAGGATTTGAGCAATCATCTGAAAGATCAGACAAGCCCGTACCTTCTCCAGCACTCGGATAACCCTGTGGACTGGTATCCCTGGAGCGAGGAGGCTTTTTCCAAAGCAAGTGCAGAGGATAAGCCCATCTTTTTGAGCATTGGCTACAGCACCTGCCACTGGTGCCATGTCATGGCCCATGAAAGCTTTGAGGATCTTGAAATTGCAGATATCTTAAACAAATACTACGTGTCCGTTAAAGTAGATAAAGAAGAAAGGCCCGACATAGACAGCATTTATATGGCGGTATGTCAGGCTTTCACCGGGAGCGGTGGCTGGCCCGCCAGCATTTTTATGACCGCAGAGCAGAAACCGTTTTTTGCCGGAACCTATTTTCCGAAGACCGCCCGGTATGGGGCAGTAGGGCTGAAAGAACTGCTGCTTATGATTCACCAGAAATGGATGAACGAACGGGATGCGCTTCTTTCCTCCGCAGACGAGATCACAGCGGTATTAAATCGGCATCATGCTTTTGCGTCACAAGCAGATGAGACATTGCTGGACGCTGCCCTGCAATGGTATCGGCAGAACTTTGACGCATCATTTGGCGGTTTCGGGGGCGCACCGAAGTTTCCCACGCCGCACAATCTTCTGTTCCTGATGCAGCAATTTAAAAAGCATGGGAACAGCCAAGACTTAAACATGGCGGAAATAACCCTTCAGAAGATGTATGCCGGTGGGTTATTTGATCATATCGGATACGGTTTCTGTCGATATTCCACAGACCGCTATTATCTGATACCCCACTTTGAGAAAATGCTATATGATAACGCTCTGCTGATTCTCGTCTACTGCAAAGCCTATGAACTCACGGGACGGCCATTTTATCTGGAAGTTGCGCAAAAGACAGCATCCTATGTTCTTTCTGAAATGACTTCTCCAAACGGAGGCTTTTACAGCGCCCAGGATGCGGACAGCGATGGCGAGGAAGGTAAATACTATGTATTTACCCCGGAGGAAATCATCGGGCTGCTGGGGCAAGCCGATGGCGCCGCTTTTTGTGAACGGTTCGGCATTACAAAAGCGGGGAACTTTAAGGGCAAGAGCATTCCCAATCTTCTCCATGCAAAAGACCTGACGGATGAGCGCTTCGACCCATTTCTGCCAGCGCTGCGGGAATACAGGCGGGGACGCACCCATCTGCATACCGACGACAAAATTTTGACCGCATGGAATGCGCTCATGATTGCTGCGTTGTGCCGACTGCACCGGTGCAGTCGGAATCCCAGATATCTGGAAGCTGCAAAAGAGGCTCAAGGTTTTATAGAAAACAGCCTGCGCAATCATGATACTCTTTATGTAAGCGTTCGAGACGACAAGCTGGGGGAGCACGGTTTTCTGGATGATTACGCAAGCTATATTTTTGCCCTGCTTTCTCTGTATGATGCCACGCTTGAAAGCACATTTCTTTATCGTGCAGTACAGTTAACCAGGGAAACTGTCCTCCAATATTACGATTCGGAGCATGGCGGCTTTTATCTCAGCGGAACAGAGAACGAAACACTGCTTTTTCGCCCGAAGGAGTGTTATGACGGGGCAATTCCCAGCGGCAACTCCCTCATGGCCTATATTCTTGTACGCCTGAATGCGTTGCTTCCGGAGCATAGCATGGAGAACATCCTGAACAAACAGCTTGACTATATGGCAGGAGAGGCGGAACAATATCCTGCTGGGTTTTCTGCGTTTTTAATGGCGCTGTCGGATTTTTTAGAACCTCCGGTTCTGATCACTGTGGTTCCAAACGGGGAAGACTTGAGCGACCTTCCATTTTTGCTTCCTTCTGACGCCATAGTCAAGGTTTTGGAGCGCCCATCGGAAGGATATAAGCTGTTGAACGAAGAAGCCACTTTCTATGTATGCCGGAATCAGTCCTGTCTGCCACCGATGAATAAACGGCAGCTAATAGCAGAGATACTGAAGCGAGATCAAAGTTAGGAGTTATTTGTATGGATACCAAACTGTCTTCCGAGTTTGCAGACGATGAAGCGGTACCTTTCACGAAACTGCTTGATCCCCTGCGTGGGTATGAAAAATAAGCATTTACGAACTATATATATTGGAGAACCCTATTTATAACCCGACTTCCGAGTTGCAAATAGGGTTCTCAATTACCTTCGGAGTTTTTGACTAAAGTTCTTTTTACAGTAAAAGCGGATCATCGAACTGCCCGGATATCTTGTATGGGAAATCGTCTGCGGTCTCCTTGGGAGCGCTTGCGCGAGAATTTATTGTCTGCCTGCGCTTTCATCGCGAAGCGGCCTGTCGAAGCCGTTTTCGGGTCAGCGTTTATCGTTTCGGCCCGTTGCCGTCACAGCGCTGCTACCCAGGCCGCTGGACCTCTCAGCCCTCGCGGGCAGTTAACTCCTGCTCCGTATATCCATATGACGGCTAACATTCTGATTGAGCATGACAGCAACTTGGAAACTTCCTGACGAGTTCTCCCCTAAACTGCTATCAAAGTGAGCAGCTCCGAATCGTGAGACGATAGTTTGCACGGCTTTCCTGCCAAACATGGGGCGTTGATCTCGTCCAAACAGCTATACCGTCCCTAGCAGGCTGAACGCAGAAGGAACAGCAGGCGGTCTCTTGCTGCTGACTCCTGCGGTTCTCGTATGCTCTGTAGAGGTTGAATTGCTCCAGATCGAAGCAATACATCTCATCAATTCTCTCCTCGCTCATGCCATCTTTTCTGTACTATGACGCCTTGCGTTTCCACTCGGCATCGAATTCTTTCTTTTCCTTGGCGTAGTTGTATGCCATTAAAATGACCTCCTGTCTTGATTGATTCAGAATCAGGACAGGAGGTTATGGGTGCTTATCAGTGGTCTATCTATTTGCCACGCTTATGACTAATATTAATGCGATTATTCTTAAGCTATGTACTCTCAAACCGGTTTGGCCGAGCGAACATTCAAAGCCGCCTTTATTTATATGCTCTTGCCCAGCTCATAGGCCTCGCTCATCAGCTCAGTGCGCATTTTCACACACCCGGGCTCGTCGCCCTCGCAGCAGCAGAGGACGCCGCGCAGCTCAACACCCTCAAAGCAGTCTATCCAGCCTTGGACGCAGTCCACGGCACGAGCTGCGGCGCTCTCGTCCTCGGCGCAGGAACACATGAGGTAGACGTCGCGGTAGGCATAAGATATAGGAAACAGCGGATTCGCGCGGTCAAACATGGTCTTGAGCTGGCCGGAGACGCCGTAATAATATATCGGCGTCGCGAAGCAAAGCACGTCGGCGTCCTTCATCTTCTGCGCAATGAGATCGGCGTCGTCGCGCTGGACGCAATGTCCATCCTTCACGCTCTGGCAGGCGAGGCAGCCTAGGCAGAAACCGAGCTTTTTGCCCTTGAGAGTGATGAGCTCCACCTCATTACCTGCCTCTATCGCGCCGCGCATAAACTCACGTGCAAGTAGTTCAGAGTTGCTCCCCTCGCGGAAGCTGGAAGATATGACGAGCAGTTTTTTCATATTAAATACTCCTTATAGAAGCTCTCGATCTTGTCGAAAGGTATGGCGTCTTTGCCGCCACCGTCGTAGAGGTCAGTGTGGCTTGCGCCGGGGATTATAAATAGCTCCTTGTTTTCCGGTACAGGGTTCCCATCCATCATGTGCGCGAAGGCATCTCTGCCCATGTAGCAGCTGTGTGCCTTGTCACCGTGTATGATGAGGACGGCAGAGCGTATCTCGTTGGTGTATGCAAGCAGAGGCTGATTCAAAAAGCTCATAGTGCCGGTGACATTCCATCCGTCGTTGGAGTTGCCGCTGCGGGAATGATAGCCGCGCTGCGTCTTGTAGTAGGCGTAGTAATCCTTAACAAAGTTCGGAGCGTCCTCGGGGAGAGGATCAACCACTCCACCGGCGCGCTCATAAGAGCCTTTCTTATAGTCCTCTGTACGCTGTTTGTTGAGCGCCTCCCGCTGCGCATGTCGGGCAGTCTCATTGTCGGAGCTATCAAAATAGCCCTTTGCGGCAATGCGGCTCATATCATACATCGTGCTCGCAACCGTGGCCTTTATGCGCGTGTCAAGTGCCGCGGCGTTAAGGGCAAGTCCACCCCAGCCGCAGATGCCGAGAACGCCGACGCGCTCCGGGTTGACGACTGGGTTGGTGACGAGAAAGTCTACCGCGGCCTGGAAATCCTCGGTGTTAATATCCGGAGATGCCATTCGGCGCGGCTCGCCGCCGCTCTCTCCGGTGAAGCTCGGATCGAAGGCTATGGTAAGGAAGCCGCGCTCGGCGAGAGCCTGGGCATAGAGGCCAGAGCACTGTTCCTTGACTGCGCCAAAGGGTCCGGATACGGCAATCGCCGCAAAGGGCTCCGTTGCGTCCTTCGGCACATACATATCTGCTGCAAGCGTTATACCGTATCGGTTGCGGAACGTGATCTTGCTGTGATTGACCTTATCGCTTTGGGGAAAGGTCTTATCCCATTCTTGTGTGAGCATGAGTTCAAGCATTTCGTTACCTCCATTGTTCAGTGTGTTTGTAATAATCGGCTTTCGCAGTCAAAAGGAATTTTTATGATTAAACTATACCCCCACTTTCTTTATATATCAAATACATATTGCAAATACGTTGTTATAAACGTTACATATATAATAAGCCCCGCAGTGTACTGTCTGCGAGGCTTAAACTAAGAACTTGATTTACTTATTCATGCTTGCCTCAAGCTCGGCCTGGGACTTGGGCCGCTTGATGACGAATGCATAGATGGAGGCGATAATGACGAGGGCAAGCACAGCGACGCCGGTTATGATTTCGCCCTTAATGCCGCCGCCAAAGAACGAGGCACACCAGTCCTGAACATACACCGAGACGTATGCACCGCAGTTCGCGATACCCCACATGATGCTCGTTGCCAGCGGGACAACGCGCAGGGGAACGTTGTTGCAGGCCTTGGAATAGAAAGTGGAGTGCACAATGCTGGTACCGATGGCAACGCAGGCGGCACACGCATAGATGCCGAACAGGGAGTCAGTAAAGAAGTACATCAGCAGCAGGCCTATCAGCGGGATGCAGTAACCGAAGGGGATCATCCACTTCTTAAGTATCTTTTCCCATATAGGGAAGATGAAAGTGCTGACGACAAGCACTCCGCGAACTATACTGCTGGCGTCTCCCGCCTGGGCTGACGTGCCGAGGTTATACTGTGTTATTATATAGTCAGACACGTTCAGATAGTAGGAGTTGATGCCTACATAGTAGAACATGTGGATGAGGGCGATGAGGAAGATATAGACGATGACCTTGGTGGGGACGTCCTTGAGGCGAACCTTCTCGGCACTTTGATGTGCCAGAACCTCGGGAGAGACCTCCTTCTCCTTGTAGCCGCTCATTTTCATGATAATAAAGAAGGACAGCGTGGTGACGAAGCAGGCAATGCTCAGAAGATAGGCATAGGGCCAGTTCGCGCCGCCGTTACCCGCGGCAATACGACCGGAAACCGCGAGGATTATGAATGCGCCAAGGTTTTCAACGACGTTGTACTGTGCTATGCGGCTCGCTCGGAGGTCTTCCTGAAAGTTCTCGGAAATGATTGTATTAGCGAGCGGAGCAAAGGTGCCCTGTCCCACGCCGGCCACGGCGGTGGCAACATAGAGCCAGGTAAATGACCAGTGATTAATGCCGGCAAGGAACATTACGATACCGTAAAAGCCCATCGTGCTCATAGCCACCACCATAAGGTTCAGCTTACTCACACGCATCGAAATAGGGCCGATAAGTACGGCGGCGATAAGTCCGGTGAGCGTTGGCAGACTTATAAGAGAGGTGACCGTCGTAGGCGACACCTCAGGGTAATACATCTGAATGTAGGCTGTGACGCTCGTTGTGATGTAGTACATCAGGAAGGTCGTCATGTAGATGTTAATGGCCAGCATTATGCGCTTCTGCTTTATGCTGAGCTTTGGCTTCGATACGTCTGACACAGTCTTTTCCTCCTTCTCGTGAATCAGGTAGCCAGTTAATTAACAATCCAATCATAGCGCTGTGTCAGAAAAATGTCTAATACATAGTTCCTAATGCACCTGATAGAGAAATCCTTAGAGCAATTCCATAGATTTTTCTTTATCACGACCATAGGGAGCAAGTATTTTTCACAACGCGCGCTTTATGTTAATCTATTGTCGATAAATAAATGACAGGGGTCGTTTGCATGGAACACTACTATTACACGCCCACCGCTCTGTTCTACGGCGAGGGATGCGTGTCTGAAAAGCTCAGATGCGCTTGCTCGCACACCCAAAAGGCCTTTGTGCTGACCACGCGCTTTGTTGACGGGCTATGCAACTACGCGCTCGAGGATATCCTGCGAACACTTTCAGGTATGAGGCTCGACAGCTTTGTTTACGAAGACAGCGAGGAGAACCCAACAGTTGAGAGCATAGTCCGCGTAGCACGCATAATGCTGGCGTCCGGGGCGGACTACATCATCGCCATAGGCGGTGGCAGCGCGCTGGACACAGCAAAGGCCGCGAACGTACTGCTGCGCTATCCAGACAAGCTCGACAACCCATATGAGCTTTTTTACGGCGGCAAGGTGAACCACAATACGGTGGACAGCGGCCTGCTGCCCATGTGCGCCGTGCCGACCACTTCTGGCAGCGGCAGCGAAGTAATGGGCTTTGCAATCCTTACGCGCACGGACACTCACACGAAACTACGCATGAATCAACTCTCGTACTTTAAGTATGCTTTCCTCGACCCGAATTACATCCGCGAGAGCCCGCAGTGGCTACTCGACGCGGGCGCAATGGATTCGCTCTCGCACGGCATAGAGGGCCTGCTAAACCGGAACGCCGGGCCGATAAGCTCAGTCTGGAACCGCTATGGCTTCTCTCTTTTCGCCTCGTTCAAGGATAACCTCCTGAGCACGCGTCTCACGAACGAGGACTTCAACAACATGCAGCTTGCCGGCTCCCTGCAGGGCATGGGCCAGATGCACTCGACCACGACCATACCGCACGGCCTCGGCTACTCGATAACGCACTTCAAGGGCGTCACGCACGGTATCGCCAACGCTATCACACTGCCGAGCTACCTGCGTTGCTTCAGGGACAAGAGCGGCGTCAATGCGGTGCTCTCCGAGTGCGGCTTTTCCGGGCTTGACGAGTTTGAAGAGTACATCGGTGAGATTGTCCGTCGCAACGTGAACATAAGCGTGACGGACGCCGAGCTTAACGCCTGGGCAGCCGAGTGTTATTCGCTCAAGGCCCGAACAGAGGCACATCCCGAACCAATCACACAGGAGGATATACGCAAGATACTCGGCCGCTCGCTCGCCGGGTGTATGCAAAACATAGAAGGTGGAACAGTATGAATCACACACTGGAATACAGCCCAGAGGACCGCATAGCGCCCATCCCGCCGGCCGAGAGCGGCTTGACCACCGTTGTCGCCGAACCTTGGCTGAAGGTAGACCAGCTATGCCCGGGCGACCTCGAAGGAATCAGCTTCGACAGCTACGGCAAGCTCTGGTTTGTGGAGGCACACGCACCGGCCAACCGCCTGCACCGCATTGACTGCGACACGCGCGAGGACACGATAGTCTACGCAGACCCCTTCAAGCGCGCAATGAGCTCCGTGCGCTTCGGGCCCGACGGCCGCGTATGGATACCCAGCGTCGGTCCAAATTTCAACCACGGCTATATCTTCTCCTGCAACTACGACGGAAGCGACTACCGACTCGAGCTGGAGGGTCCCGTCGTAAATGACATGGTCTTTGACTCAAAGGGTGGGTATTACTACACGAATTTCACCGGCAACATAAGCGAGCAGACCGGCTCCGTCATCTACGTCACGCCCGACCACAAGCAGCAGATACCCCTCCTCGGCCACCTTGCCAGTCCTAACGGCCTCACACTCTCAAAAGACGAGAAGGTCGTTTGGGTAACAGAGTCCAACGCCATGCGCCTGCTGCGTATAACGCTCGTCCCCGACGGCGGGCCTGTGGATATAACACCCTTCGGCATGCGAGTCGTATACAGCTTCATGGGCGGCGGTGTGTGTGACTCCTGCGAGATAGACGATGACGACAACCTCTACGTCGCCATGTACCAGCAGGGGCGCATCCTAGTTTTCAACAGTTTCGGTTGGCCGATAGGCCAGGTGCTGCTCGCCGGGCGCGAGCGCGGGGAGCATCTGCTCAGTACGCACTGTGTGATACGTCCCGGCACGAATGAGCTCTACATCTGCACGAACGATCCCGTCCACGGCGCGTGGATTTTCAAGGCCGGCGCCTATACCACCTCAAGTCTTGAATCCCTCCATATACATTGACCCGTTTTCCTCCACATCTCCGCAGCCTCGGCTCATTGAGCCGGGGCGTTTTCTTTGCGAGATTTAAAGCGTGCGGCCTAGGAGGCTGAGCGCAAAAAATGCCGGTACGCACAAAAGCACGTACCGGCGTCAGGGTGATGTAGGAAGGTGTCTTATTTAACGATATACGCCTCAAGGCTGCGGTGATATATCCTGTGGATGTCCTCACGGGTGAGCTTCTCAGGGTTAGCGGCGAAACGCCACTGGAAGGAAGGCATGGTCATGAAGTCGTCAGTCCACTTGTCTATCTCCGCTTCGGTGACGGTGATGTGGACGTCGCGGTTGGTGACCTCCTTGACGAAGTCAGCGAATTCGTGGCTGTCGGCAAAGCCGCAGTCCTCCATCAGAGGCTGCACAAGACTCTGGTCGTGGAAGTTTCGGAAGTACTCGCCGAGGAAGAGGGAGCAGCTTAGACCGTGGTTGACGTTCTTGTAGTGGCTCAGCGGATAGCTTAACCCGTGCGGGATGGTGGTGCAGGCGTTCATGAACGCGAGACCCTGGGTCAGGCTGGCGAGGCACATGTTGTCATAGTCATCGTCGGTCAGGGCGTCGAGTCCTTCGCGTAGGTGATCCTTGAAACCGGCGAAGAGGCCAAAGGCCATCTTGGCCAGACCCTTGTTGAGGAAGTTTGCGTCGACGTGGACGCTGGCCTCGAGGCCGTGGGCGAGGGCATCCATGACGCCGGTGTCGAGCAGGTAGAGCGGGGCTCCCTTGGTATAGCGCGGGTCAACGAAGCTCACGGACGGGAAGGCCCACATATACATGGCTTCCTTAGTGTGGATGTCGTTGCGGGTCAGCACAGCGCCGCCGGTGACCTCGCTGCCGGTGCCGCAGGTGGTCGGGAAGGCGAACATGGGCATCTTGAGCGCGGTCTTGATGTTGTCCTGAGGGCAGCCGGGGCCGAAGAACACCTCGACGGGGACTACGCCCGGGTGCTGGAGCAGCATGCCGAGAGCCTTTGCGCTGTCGAGCGCGCTACCGCCGCCGACGCCTATCATCAGGTCGGGCTTGAAGGCCTCGGCCTCGGCGCGGAAGCTGGCTACGTTCTCTACGGGCGGGTTCTCCTCAACGCCGTCAAACACAATGTACTCGATACCCAGCTCGTCGAAGGTCTTGGTAACTTCTTCGAGGGCCAGGTTCTTATTACCGCCCTGAAATTTGCTGGTGACGATACAGGCTCTATTGCCGTACACGCCGACGTATTTGTTGAAGATGTCCTTCTTCTGCTCCAGGCAGTGACGGCCGAAGTAGACGCAGGTTTCGACATTGAAGCGGAAGGTGTTAATCATGATGAACTTCCTTTCTATGTTAATAGTTTCTGAAATTCAATGATTGATCATATCTTGCGGGCTATCTCGTAGGCGTCTGCCACTGCGGTTCGGATATTTCCGACCTGTTTGCCGTCGCCGACCTCGAACACCTCGATGCCGGAGTACATGAGCTCCTCACGCAGGCTGTGGTTGGGCTTGAGTCCAATGCAGAATACCACGTCGTCCGCCGGGACGGTGGTCTGCACGCCGTTTGTGTCCTCAATGACCGCGCCGGTGTCGTTGACCTCGACAATCTTGTTTCCGGTCCTGATTTCAACCTTGTAGTAGTCGAGCAGGTCACGGAGCATCATGTCCACAGGCTGCGGTATGGCCGGGCCGGAGGAGAGGATGTCAGGCAGTGCCTCGACAAGCGTGACCTCCTTGCCCTGATAGCGGGCGAGGTCGTAGGCCAGCTCGCTGCCGGTCAGGCCGCCGCCGACTACGACGACGTTCTTACCGATGGAGCGCTTACCCATTAGCACGTCGTAGCAGAGAGCGGCCTTCTTGTGGTCATATCCTTTGACAAACTTGGGGATGAAGTGATAGGAGCCGACGGCCAGGATAACGCTGTCCACGCCCGAGTTCTTCACGAAGTCGGCGGTTACAGGTGTGTTCAGGTGGATGGGTACGCCGAGGCGCTTCAGCTCCTGCTGATACCAGAGGTTGAGCTTGTGGATGCCGGTCTTAAAGGGGTGGCTGCCGGCCTCGTTGAGGTGTCCACCTATAGTGCCGGTGGCCTCGTATATCTCCACTTCGTGGCCGCGGAGCTTCGCCGCGCGCGCGGCCTCCATACCCGCGACGCCTGCACCGACGACCATAATCTTCTTTTTTTCAATGGCGGGGCAGAGCTGGTAGGAGAACTCCTGCGTGGTGTTCGGGTTCACAGAGCACTGGATGGAGCCCATGGCGAAGTTGCTCTTGATGCAGTTTTGGCAGGAGATGCAGGGGTGTATCTTCTCTGGGGTGCCCATCTCGAGCTTTTTGGCAAAGGCGGGGTCGGCCAGGGAGCCGCGCGCGAGGGCCACACCGTCAGTCGCGCCGGAGGCGACGGCCGCTTCGGCGACGTCCGGATCGTCCATCTTGCCGGCGAGGAAAACGGGGATATGTATCGCGGCCTTGACCTGGCGCGCGAGCTCGACGTTGTAGCCGTAGGGCTGGTAATACGGCGGGCAGGCGTAATAGAAGCTGTCATAGGTACCGGAGTTGCAGTTGAGCATATCGTATCCATAGCTCTCAAGCTTTTTGGCTATCTCGACGGCGTCCTCGACGGTGCGGCCTACCTCCTTCTCGCCGAACAGGGATGGCTTGTTGAAGTCCTCCATCCACCACTTGAGGCCCATGCGGATGCTAACAGGGAAGTCCGCGCCGCACTCGCGTTTGATGCCCTTGACTATCTTCCTGCACACCAGCAGCCTGCCGTCCAGGTCGCCGCCGTATTCATCCGTGCGGTGGTTTGTGAATGGCTGAGCAAACTGGTCAAGCAGGTAGCCCCAGTGCATGGCATGGACCTCGACACCGTCGAAGCCGCACTCCTTGACGAACTTTGCGGTCTTTATCTCCTCGTCTATCTTCTGCTCTATTTCCTCGCGGGTGAGTTCGGGGAGAATCATATTTCGGTCGTTGAGATATGGCAGGGGGCTGGGAACTTTCTCCGTGCGCATACGGCCGTGGCCGGTGGAGAGTTGGATGAACACCTTCGTGCCGTATGCGTGGACGCGGTCAAGCATATTCGCCGCGGCGTTCTTGAAGTGCTTGGGTGCGTAGAGCGGGGCTATCTGGTCGTCAATTGGGTTCTTGTAGTCTACGGTCATGTCGCTTGGGATAGCGCCGAGGCTGATAAGTCCGAAGCCACCTCGCGCTCTCTCGCAGAGGTAGTCCATCATGTTGAAGGTGTAGTCGCCCTTCTCGCCGTACATCAGGAAAAAGCTGCCCGTAGGTGCGACGCTCAGGCGGTTCTTTAGCGTCAGCTTGTCCGTGACCTTGAGGGGCTTCATCAAATTAGGATAGGTTTTAGCCATGGTTGCGCCTCCGTTAATCGTCTATCTTCGTGTCAGCCGAACGGCTGTAGTAACTCTGTATTTCCTCGATGTCGTGCGCGAGCTTGATCGTCACGTCGTGGCAGCAGTCCTCGCCTATCATGAGCTTGACGGGCATATGCTCCCAGTTCGCGGCCTCGTAGATGAGCTTTGCGGCCTTCTTAGGGTCGCCGGCCTGCTTGTGGTTGCCCTCGCGGGTACCAACAAGCGCGCGGTGACCCAGCTTGCCTTCGTACTCGCTCATGAGGTTTTTCGGCTCCTTTTTGGAGCTGACGTCGCGGAAATCGGTTCGGAAGGAGCCGGGGCAGGCCGCCATTACCTGGATGCCGAAATCGCCAAGTTCCTCAGCAAGGCCCTCGCTCAGGCCGACAACGGCAAACTTTGCGGTGTTATACAGCGTGCAGCCAGCCTCGCCTATCATGCCGGAGCGGGACGCGATGTTGATGATCCTGCCGCTACCCTGTCTGCGCATTATGGGGATAACCGCGCGGGTCACACCCGCCACACCGAAGACGTTAGTCTCCATGACCGCGCGCAGCTCTGCGTCACTTGTCTCCTCAAAGGCGCCAAAGAAGCCGAAGCCGGCGTTGTTCACCAGCACGTCGATGTGCCCGAACTTGTCTACAGCGGCCTGTACGGCATCAGTAATCTGGCGTTCGTCCGTGACGTCCATGCTCACGGGCAGGACGTGCTCGTCGTTCAGAAAAGCGTCGTCCGTGCGCACGGTTCGCATGGCGGCTACAACGTAATCGCCGTGCGCGACGGCCTCCTCGGCGTAAGCCCTGCCGAAGCCGCGACTCGCGCCGGTTATGAACCAAACCTTGCCCATTGAAAAGCGACCTCCGAATCATCAGTTTTTTAACATAGTCCATTATAGTGCAAAGGATTTTCAATGGAAATACCGATATTCTATGTACGGGATAGAGAAAACCATATGATCCGCGCTCAGTAAGCAAAGGCTCCGGTGCCATCTGCAGCCCTGTCGGTTATATAGTCACGTAAAAATTCCACCTGACTCGGGAGCCTGCGGTTTGAGGCCCATGAGAGGTAGATGGTGCGCTCACTGCGCTCATCGTCGAGCGGCACGGCGCGCATGATGCTTTCGTTCATGGGCAGCTTCGGAGTGATTGCTATGCCCCTGCCCTGCGCCACGAGCGAATACTGCGCAGACCAGTCGTAACAGTATTGTACACGAGGCTTAATACCCGCCGTGTGTATCATTGCCTGCACATCATGGTCGAGGCGCGACTCTGCGTCGGCACAGATAAAAGTCTCGCTACCCAGCTCAGCCATGCGTAGGCTCTCGTGCGAGGCTAGCGGATGTGTCACCGGCAGCACGACGTAGCTCTTTTGAGTGGCCACGGACACAGATTCGCATCCGCTGCGGTTGTTGGTGGAGGAAAGAAACAAATCGACAACGCCCTTGGTCAGCAGTTCCTCGGAGTTGGTGTGAGTGTGGTGTATATAGGTCTCGATGGTCAAATTGTTGTTCGGATATTCATCGTTAAACATCTGCTGGAGCTGCGGAACCATACTCAGAGAGATGCAGTAATAGACCCCCAGCCTGACCGTGCCGCTCAGAGGGTCGTCCCCGTTGTGCTGTCTCAGTGCGGCGCTGCCCTCCTCAAGCGCATTGAGCGCCCTCTCCGCGTAAGTGAGGAAACATACGCCATACACTGTGAGGTCGATCTTCTTATTTGCGCCACGCGTGAAGAGGGGTACGCCAAGCTCCTTTTCGAGCTCCTTGATTGAATAGCTCAGGCTCGGCTGCGCGACGTGCAGGTTTTCGGCTGCCGCCGTGAAGTGCTTGGTGTGCGCCACCTCGCGGAAGTAACGCAGCTGCAGAAGCGTCATATCTCATACCTCCCCGATCGTTTCGGTTTGTTTATCTCTATTAATTACAGGAACGCGCCGTTGCAGACCTGGATGACCTGGCCTTTGACGTGACGGCCCATCTTGCTGGCGAGATAGAGGCAGGCGTAGGCTTGATCCATGGGGTCGCACTCGGGGCCGGGAAAGTACACATAGTGTCCGCTCCAGCCGAGCATTTTAGCCCCGCCCGGCTGCTCGCCAGCGCGGTTAGCAAGGTGTGCCGGTGTTACGGTAGCGCCAGGGGCGACGGCGTTGCATCGGATGTTGGTGTCGATGAGGCGCATCGCCACGTTCTTGGTGAGAGTGTTGACCGCGCCTTTCGTCGAAGTGTACGTCGCACCGCAGAATGGCCTAGTGCCGTTTACGGAGCTGATATTGATGATGCAGCCCTCATCCTTGGGCAGGAAAATCTTCAGCGCCTCGCGGATATAGCGCATAGGGCCGCCAAGGTTGGTGTTCATTACGTAGAGCATCCAGTCGTCGTCAGTCTCGTCGATAATCTTCTGTTCGCCAATACCCGCGTTGTTGATGAGGATGTCGAGGTCTCCAAACTCCTCTATAGCGGTTTTGAAGACGCGTTGCGTGTCCTCGGTGGAGCATACGTCGGCAACAACGCCGACGGCTCTGCCGCCCTTCGCGCGTATACTCTCCACGACCTCGTCGAGCTTGTCTGCGTGCCGCGCAGTGATTACGACTGCCGCGCCCTCTTCAGCGAAGAGTTCCGCCATAGAGCGGCCCATTCCATAGCTCGCGCCGGTAATGATGGCGACCTTGTCTTTGAGCATTTGCGCTTCCATATTTTCTCCTCCTTTAGAGTTTTGTTGATGGGATTGGTACAGGTCCTGCGTTAATCAATAGCGCAAATAGTACATACCTATTGATTGACGCACTTGCACAATTACGACTTATTTCATTGAGCGATCTAATCCGCGTCACACATCAGTTGTCGCCACTACCCTCGCCGGAACCCCAGCGGTTATGGTATTGGCTGGTACGTAGAGGGTAACTACCGCGCCTGCGGCGACGACGGCGCTGTCGCCTATGGTGACTCCGCCTAAAATCGTGACATTTGCGCCGAGCCAGACGTTGCGGCCGGGTTTGATGGGGTTAGGAACCAGTATCTTCATCCGCACGACAGGGTTACGGTCACGTCGCCGCTGCCGAGAGCCTCTTCCCAGTTTTCGAGGTCATCCACGCGGGCGAGGCGGGTATAGCTCCATGAGTTGGAGCCGTAGAACATGACTATCTGATCGCCCTGATAGAGCACGATGTCGCCCGCCGAGGTTGTTGTCTGCCTGTTGTCGGCCGGAAGGCTCGCACCGAGGGAGCCAACCTTCTCAAAGCCACCGTAGTCGCGGAGATTCAGCGTCAGAGGCAGCATGTCTGCAAGCGCGCGGGCCGCCTCATTGTTTTCAAGCGTGGCCGTAAAGCTCGTGCCATTGACCGTGATGTTTATCCTGTTCACTGTGTTTTCCTCCTCGGGTAAGAGTTCATCATAATTTCCACCCGTCTCCGGCGTGGGCGCAGGCGCTGCAGTCGGCGTGGGTGACGGGCTTTCAGTGGCCGTGGGCGTGTTATCCGGCTCATCGGATGACGCTGCCGGCGCTGCCGTCGGGGTGAACTTAGTCTGCTCAGGCAGAGAGCTTTCGGGGGGGATCGTGCCAGCTGGCGTATCCACTGTCGTGCCACAGGCAGTAAGGCTCAGCGTCAATATCATAAGCGCTATAATAAGCGCAGCAATTCTTTTCACTGTTCTCATGTTCATCGTGCGGTGTTTCCCGTGACAATCTTGCCGTCCGCTCCGGGGATGTCGCGGATTATCTCGCCCACGGCGGGCACACAGATGTGGCCCGCGAGCGGATTTTTAATGCTGACCACGGGCGTGGTTATTGTTGCCTCCACCTCGCTGCGCTCGAAGGCGAGATCGGTGTCTATCATGCGACAGTTGACGAGCCGGAGCCCCTTGCAGTAGCAGAGCGGCTGCGTACCAATTATCGTGCAGTTCTCAAAGGTTACGTTCTCGCAGTACCATGCGAGGTACTCGCCCTTGACCACGCTGTTTCTGACCGTAACGTTCTTCGCGTGCCAGAAGGCATCCTTGGTGTCAAAACTGTAGTTTTCGAATGTGGAGTTTTCGATATACTGGAAGGAATACTTGCCATTGAGCGTGACGTTGCGGAAAATAAGGTCATTGGAACGCATCATGAAGTACTCGCTCTCAACGCGCGTGTCGCGCATTTTGCAGCCGCGCGCCGACCAGCCGAACTCGGGGGAGGCTATGTCGCAGTCGGCTATATCTACGTCGGCGCACTCGCGCAGGGCCTTGATTCCGTGGAGCTTGCTGTTGCGGATGCTGATGTGCTCGCTGTACCAGAGTGCGGCGCGGCACTTGTCGGTGAGCTCGCTGTCGGTTATGCTTAGGTTGCGGTCGTGCCAGAATGGATAGCGCAGGTTGAAGAAGCAGGCCTCAACCTGGATGTCCGTACACTCCTTGAAGGCGCTCTCGCCGTCGGCGGGGCCATCAAAGCGGCAGTTCTTTACTGTGAGTCTGCTCTCTCCGTAGAGCGCGCGCTCAGCGTCAAAATCTTGATTTTCAATGACCATCATTTTTAGTTCTCCTCATCATGCGTCTGTGTGTTCAAGCTGCCATGTCAAATAGTCGAGGTATTCGATTCGTCTTTCATTCTCATGTACGCGTTCAAGCAGTATTTTTCTCTGCCGGGCAATGGTTTTCAGTTTTCCACCTACATTTCCTTCGGCATCAAAAGTCTTATAATCGTCAAGCATAGCATCGTCGGCACCGGACGCTATAAGACATTCAATCTGGGAGCAGCTGTTATCTCTGTGTTGCCAAGACATTTAAGTCACCTTCAATAAATATTGCGGCCTATGTTCCGTTTGTCATCTTCTACATGGAGAAATATAATGCAACCAGAATGGTATATCAAATACATATTCAATATGAGATATTATAATTGACACATATAGAATGTGTGATTATACTTGCTTAGGAGGCGATAACATGGAACTGCGTCTTTTGAACTATTTTCTCGCAGTGGCGCGCGAACAGAGCATTTCTGCCGCCGCGGAATCACTGCACATCTCACAGCCGGCGCTTTCCGTACAGCTCAAAGCGCTGGAGGACGAGTTTGGCAAGAAGCTGTTTATACGTGGCACCAAAGGTACACGGCGGGTAGTTCTCACGGACGATGGTATGCTTCTGCGTAAACGTGCGGAGGAGATACTTACGCTGGTAAGGAAAACTGAGGATGAAATGAACAACGCAGATGTGATAGCCGGAGACGTCGTCATCGGCGCTGGTGAGACCGACATCATCCGTTACTTTGCCCGAACGGCAAGGTGCCTACAGGCCGAACATCCGGATATACATTACCACATTCACAGTGGTAATGCTGAGTACGTGCTGGAATACTTGGACAAGGGACTTATAGACTTCGGCCTTCTCTTCTCGGACGTCGATAAAAACAAGTATGAATTTATTGAGTTGCCCATGCGTGACCGCCTGGGGCTACTGCTGCACGAGCGTTCTCCTCTCGCAGCCAGAGTTGAAATAGAGCCTGGGGATATAGAGAATATCCCGCTCATAGTGTCGCTCCAAAAAGGAGACTTGGACTATATTGCGCACTGGGCGGGGCGTAGCGCCTCCGAGCTCAACATAGTTGCTACCTACAATCTCGTTTTCAACGCCACGCTGCTGGTTGAAGAGGGCGTCGGCAGCGCCATATGCTTTGATAAGCTTGTCAATACGGCAAACCGAGGTCTGTGTTTCCGTCCGCTTTCACCGCCGCTTGAGGTGAGCGCAAGGATAGTATGGAAAAAGTATCAGGTCTTCTCCAAAGCGGCCTCAGCTTTTCTCCACTGTCTTAAAGAAACGCTAGATATAAAAGAATAAGCTAGACCCGACCAAGTAGTCGGGTCTTGTTGTGAGTATAAATGACATTGAGCGCCTATCGGCCTTGTCCTTCAAAGCAGCGGCCAGCAATGTTTGTGCACTTTTACAAACCGCTTGCCTGGGCGTGGCTCCGTAGGGCTCACATCTGCCCGTGCTCGGCAAAATACCGCTTCGAGTAGCCGTAGGCCTTGTATGCGCGGAAGGTTTCGCGCTTCCGCAGGTAGTCTAAATCTGTTTCCTTGCGCTTTGCCGCAGCGCCTCCAGCTTGAGCCTGTACGTAAACGCTCTCTCGCTCGGAAACAGCCCTTCACGCTGCGAGGTGCTGTCCACGACAAGTATAGCCGCCGCGTCGTCGTCCAGCTCTCGGACGATGACCGGCATGGTCTCAAGCCCCGCCAGCTTGCACCCCCGCTTCCTCCGATGAGCGGAGATAAGCTTGAACCCGCCGCCGGGCAGAGGCGCGCTATGGCAGGGGAGAGGATATCGTATTTCTTCACACTCTCCGTCATGTCGTGCATCGCCTCATCGTCCCGTGTTTTGTGCGGGTGCCTGCTGAGCGTGTGCAAATCCGTTATAGTTAGCTACACAAGCTCTCCGCCAGCCAATACTTTGACGCCCGTTGATATCACCTCCTGTGCATAATAATTGTGGAGCTTAAGAATATAAAACGACACAAAATGAACCTAATAAAAACGGTTTTGAGCCAAATACCCTCGTTAAATGCTAAATGACCTAGTAATTTCGGTTTTTTTCTCAAACGCTATAAAAACACTCGTGCCGTGGCAGGCCGGGCTTTTGCCCGGCCTGCCGATATTTTCGGCGTTTTCATGTCTTGAACTGGGCGGCGCAGAGTGTCATTATTACTGCGGAAAAATACAGAGAACCCGGTGGTAAAGTTGAACAGTCACAAAGTAAAGCCAGCAAGAGAGGATGTGTTTCGGAGCCTGCCGGTGCCTTCGGCGCTGCGCATCATGATACTCCCTTCGGTCATAAGCCAGCTCATCGTACTCATCTACAACATGGCCGACACCTTCTATGTCGGCCAGACAAATAACCCCTACATGGTCGCGGCCACATCGCTGATACTTCCCGTGTTCAACATCAGCATCTGCATCGCGGGCCTTGCAGGCGTCGGCGGCGGCTCGCTAGTCTCGCGGCTCCTCGGGCAAGGCAGGGAGGATGAGGCGAGGCGCGTTGGTACCTTCTCCATCTACCTCGGCCTGTCCATAGCGGCGCTTTTCGCCCTGGCCATGGGACTTTTCATGCGGCCCATCCTGGGCCTGCTGGGCGCGGGGGAGAACACCTACGATTTCGCAAAACAGTATGCGGCCTGCGTCATAGTGGCCGGGGGGATACCCACGGTGCTCTCGAACGTGCTTTCGAACCTGCTGCGGAGCATAGGCCGCTCGACTGCGGCGGGCTTCGGCATAGTGCTCGGAGGCGTGCTGAACATAGCGCTCGACCCGCTTTTCATGTTCGTGCTGCTGCCGAAAGGGCAGGAGGTGCTGGGCGCGGGCGTCGCCACCTGCATCTCAAACTGCGTCGCCTGCGCGTATTTTATCGTCGTCGTGCTCAGAAGCGGCAAGGGCGCGGTCGTCACCTTCAGCCCCCGCGTGGGGCTCGCGGAGCGGTCCAGCATTTCCGCCGTATTCGCCGTGGGCGTGCCCTCGGCAGTCACAAGCTTCCTCTTCGACCTTGACTACGTCATCCTGGACAGGCTGATGACCTCCTACAACGACCTCGCGCTGGCGGCGATAGGCATAGTGCTGAAAGTGGAGCGCTTCCCGCTGAACGTGGGCGTGGGCATTTGCCAAGGCATGATGCCGCTGGTGGGCTATAACTACTCGGCGGGCAACCGCAAGCGCCTGCGGGACACCATGCGCCTGTCTCTGGGACTAGGGCTTGTGATAGCGGCTGTGAGTATCCTGCTGTACGAGCTGTTTGCGACGCCGCTCATAAGGCTGTTTTTGGACGATGCGGAGACGGTCCGGCTGGCGTCGTCGTTCCTGCGCGCGCGTGTGCTTGCAACGCCGCTTATGTTCATGAGCTTTTTTACGGTGTATCTGTTCCAGGCATTTGGAAAGGGCAATATCTCGCTGCTGCTGGGAACGGTGCGCTGGCTGGGATTCAATATCCCCATGCTGTACCTTCTGAACCACCTCGTCGGTATGTACGGGCTTGTCTGGTCCCAGGTCACCGCCGACAGCCTGAACGTCATCGTTTCGATAATCGTATACCTCCGCTTCCGCCCTCCGCTCCTGCGCAGGGATGCGGCAAAGGCGGAGCCCTGAAAAAGCCCCCGCAGATCTCTGCGGGGGCTTTTTTGCGGAAAAAACATGCCGACGGAAGTGATAGGGCGTGTTTAAATAATAATGCAGTTTGATTGACATCATTATTGAAAGTGATTATACTGGAAAAGGCACGATTTGCTATTAATACAGTGCGTCTGGAGGGACTTTCGACCCCGGACGGTGCTTTGGGAGGACCGTTATGACTATCAGGGAGCAGATAGACCGCATACTGGCGGCCCGGAAGGAGAAGGGGAAGGAGCTGGAAGCTCGCCTTGAGGCCTGGAAAAAGCTGAAGGAGAGTCTATACAGAGGCACGTCCTCGCTCGTCATGGAGTCCATGGATATCAAGGACGACAAGCTGCGTGAGCAGTATGGCCGGATATTCAACGACGTGGATGCCTCTGAGGTCGAGCTGCTTAAGCTCATGGACCAGGTCGTCGCCGCCATGGGCGACGGCGTCAAGCGCTTCAACCGCGACTATATCAGCATCGCCACCGTCGGCAAGGAGCGCCAGGGCAAGAGCCAGTTCCTGCAGTCCCTGGGCGACCTGGACGATGAGATCATCCCCGCATACGACGCGACCAGCTGCACCGGCGCCACCTCCATCATCTGCAACTCCGCAGAGATGCCGAAGGGCAGCGTGCGCGCCACTATAACCTTCCGCCAGCCCTCGGAACTCCTGGACATAGTCAGGCCGTACATAATGGAAATAGACCCGGCATACCTGAATAACTATCCCCTGAAGTTCGAGGATATCGGCTATATAAGGCTCAACTATCTCGCCTCCAAGGTGGAGAAAGGCAATGCCAACCAGGCAACGGCCCTCAAGCATCTGACGAACATTGTCCGGCACTTCAGCGAGATACAGGAGCTCTTCGGCTCCTCACCAATTTCGCTGACCGACCCGCAGCTCATAAAGACCTATGTCGCCCAGAATAACGGCAAGGACGTAGACTCGCCGGAGGCGGAGTTCTATTACAAATACCTCGCCGTAGCCCGGGCGGACATCTACTGCCCCTTCTTCGTGGACATCGGCCGCGTCCACCTCGTGGACACCGTCGGCATAGGCGACACGAAGTACGGCATCGAGGACATGATGCTCAACACCGTGGACAGGGAGTGCGACGCCGCCATCGTCGTCACCCGGCCCATCAGCGGTGTGCAGGAGTCTGACATCGAGCTTTACAACAGCCTGCGCGACAAATTCCGCGACAGGGACACAGGCCTGTGGCTCTTCTACCTCGTGAACCACTACCGCGGGCAGAACGACAAAACCGTCCAGTCCTTCCTGAACGGCATAACCGAGTCCAAGTTCTCCGTCGCCGGCAGCAGCGTGGTGGACGTGAGCGACCAGGACGCCGTCCGTGACGACTTCACCATCCCCGTGCTGAACACCCTGATGAAGAACATGGACGCCATAGACGGGGCCTATCTGCAGTCGGTCTACGCCAAGGAGGCGGCCGCGAAGGAGAAGCTGCGCGCCTTCCTCGCCAAGCTGCCCGCCCTCAGCCCGGTGAATACCCACGGCCTGCTGGGCATGGAGGCGGCGGAGAAGGGCAAGCGCTGCTTCAACCGCATGACCGCGGAGCTGAGCGAGACTATGCACCACTGGAGCCTGGAGCGGGAAAAGCCCAACACCAAGCTCTGGAACAGCGTCCAGGCCATCCTGAACAACCTCGACAACATCGTCCCCACGCCGGAAAAGATAAAGGCCATCGTGAACAGCACCGGCCTGCTCACGGGCGAGGACGCCTGGGAGAAGATGCTGCACTACGTCCGCAACGAGATAACAGACCGTTTCATCGCCATCGACGACGTGCTGGAGGAGGAGACGCGGCAGTTCAAGTGCTCCCTCGTGCGCACGCTGTATCAGGAGCTGCGCCAGCTCTCCTCGAACGAGGCGGATGGCGGCTCGCAGGACGAGGACTGCGACATGATAGAGTGGCTCAAGACGATGATGGACGAGATACTCACCGGCAACGAGAAATACGCCCAGATACGCAAGGGCTTCGACTTCCTCTACCGCTTCGAGTTCAACACCCGCGCGCAGCTCATCCAGGAGGTGCGGCGGCAGATGTACATAATAAACCCGCTGTGCGCCGAGTACGCCAAGCCGACCATCACCTTCCAGCGCAGCAACTGCGAGAACGCCATACATTTCTACCTCACCTCCCGCATGTCCGTCATCGAGGACGAGCTGCGCTACCACCTGGCCAAGCTCTACCGCACGCCGAACCAGGCGTTTTACGCGGCGGCAGAGGAGTTTTACGACAGACTTACCTTCGCCATCGACCTGTCCGGCGGCTACCTCATAAGCATGGCGGACGTCTGGGGCGCCTTCTTCCAGGAGTTCAGCTCCAAGCTGTGGAAGGAGGACGTCGAGCGCTTCGACGTTGTGAACAGGCTGATAGCGGCCTACAACGAGATGGTGTCCGGGCTGAGGGCCTTCCTCGAAGGCGCCGGGGCCGCGGCTGAGAAAGGAGCCGAGTGATGAAACAGGTCAACATACTCATGATGGGCGGCAAGCGCTGCGGAAAAACCACGGTCCTCGCCTCCATGTGCGCCGAGATAAACAAGGCCCTGGCGGGCACCTCCATGAGCCTGGACTCGGATAACGAGCAGACCAGGGTGGATTTGGAGAAGGCCAAAATCAGCATAAGGCAGAAGGTCGAGAGCTTCAAAACGCCCCTGACCCGCGTTGAAGTGGACGAGAACCCGACCAGCGCGCTCAAGACCTACAGCTTCCATCTGCGAATCGACAACGGCGGGAAGATACCCTTCCGCATCCACGATATCCCCGGCGAATGGCTGACGGACAGCCACCAGAAGGAGGTCAAGGCCCTCGTCAAGGACTGCCAGGTCATCATAATCGCCATTGACACGCCGTATCTATTCTCCAAGATGACGAGCAAGGGCTACGGCATCTACCACGAGGAGTACAACAAGCCGCTGGAGATAGCCAACTTCTTCAAGAACAGTCTCTCCGTGGACCAGATAGAGGACAGGATGATACTCTTCGTCCCCATAAAGTGCGAGCGCTACTACCACCTGACCAACACGCCGAAGCTGAACGTCAGCAAGCGCAACTATATGCAGGAGCTCATAGACGCCATAGGCTGCGGCTACCGGGACCTGCTCATGTTCCTGCGCTCGACGCCGGAGCTGCTGAACAGCTGCACCCTCGCCATCACGCCGATACTCTCCGCGGGCGGGATAGACTTCGTCCACTTCCGCACGGACTCGGAGACGGGGAAGATAACCTCCCTCTACCAGGAGCCGGAGTTCCTGCGCGAGTTCGAGCAGGGCTACAGTCCCAAGTTCTGCGAGCAGCCCATGATCTACGCCCTCATCTACATCCTGATGCAGGAGCTGGGGCCGCAGACCCAGAAGAAGGGCTCGCTTTTCGGCCAGCGCGGCATATTCCAGGGCCTGAACCGCACACAGATGCAGGCCGCCGTCGAGACGCTGAGGAAAAAGCTCAAGCGCAACACGGGCAATCACCCGGAGGACGGTTTTTACTTCATCCAGAACCCCCGGGAGCTTTGACCCGGACTTAATTGGAGCGTCCGTATGGAAAGCTATTTCTACTGCTCATATGAAAACTCAAAAACAGGCTTTTTCCACACCCGGCTGGAGGGGGACGCGCTCGTCCCCGTGGAGGGCGGGCATGAGGGCCTGCCGGCGGCGCTGGGGGAGTTTTTCTCCTACGGCATCTTCCGCCTGCTCTGGCGGGATCTGGCGGAACCGGTGGAGAAGCCCTGGCGCCAGCCCATGCCCACGGCGGGCATGTTCGGCCTGCGGGAGCTGGAGGGCAGCTTTTCGGACGGGCGTCAAGGCACGGTGAACCTGGCCTTCTACGCCGCGCCGGGGGAGGGAAGCCGGCTGCGCCGCACGGCGCTGGCCATCCTGGGCGACTTTGACGGCTTTCGCTCCCGGATTTTCGGCTGGCTGAGCGCGGGCGGCCCCTGCGGCTACAGCCTGGACGGCGCGGCCTTCAACGCTTGGGCGGACGACTGCGCGGGGCGCAGCCGCCTGCGGCTGCTGGTGCCGAGGGGCGACCCCGCGGCGGTGCTGCTGCCGGGGATGCAGCGGACGCAGCCGCCGAGGCTGGAGCGTGGCCTGCTGCGCCTGGCCGTGTACACCGGCGGCTGGAAGGAGACGGCCTGCGCCCTTGGCGACGGGCCGAACTGGCTCATTAAGCCCGCCTGCGCGCTAACGCAGGCGGCCTTTGACGAGAGCTTTACGGGCCGCGGCCCCATCTGGGAGCTGGAGCCCGGCGACTGAGAGAGGAGGCGCAAAAGCCATGGCATTCGGCTCCTTCGTGGCAGAGGCGCGGCCGGAAAAGACCCGCCGCGAGCGGCCCGCCAGGGAAAAAACCGTCCGCGAGCGGCCCGAGCGGGTAAAAGTTGAGCCCGTAGTGGATGAAACGCTCCGCGAGACGCCCCCTTCAAAGGGCAGGGATAAACTCAGAATAGTGCTCCTGGGGCGCAGCCTCTCCATCATGCAGGAATTCCTCTGCGGCATGAATCTGAATATGAGCGAGGCCCTCAGCGGTCTGGGCCTCGCCTACTATACACGCGAGTCGGCGACAATAAATGACCTCGTAGGCAAGAAAAAGCGGCTGGAGCAGTTTTGCTGGAGCTTCAGCAGCGACGACTGGAGCTATCCGGAGCATGAGGACGCAGAGCGCCGCTACGTGTTCAGCCTCAGCCCCTCCGGCGACCAGGAGAAAGCGCTGGACCTCGACATCCACTGCGTAACGCCCGAGGCGGCAGAGGGCGCGGACTGGTCTGGGGCGGACGCGGTGTGGCTCCTGTGCGACGGCGCGCTGCTGCACAGCGGCTCGGACGGCTTCCTGTACGAGCTGCAGGCCGTCCTAGACGAGCTGCCCGAGGAGGGCGCGGTGGCCTGCCTCATCGTCAGCCAGTGCGAACAGCTGGGCCGCTTCGGCGGCGTCGGAGGGCGCTCGGAGCTGCCCGCCGCGGCTTCGCAGGAGCTGTGCCGCCTGTGCAGGGAGCGCTTTTCCACCCGGGCGCACGTGGCCATACTGCCTGTGCAGGTTTACGGCGGCCTGGAGTGCGTAGGCATGGATGAATACGGCCTCCCGCGCCTGCACATAGGCCAGAGCGGCTTTTACCAGACCTATATCCCCGACAACTGCCACATTCCCGCGCTCTACACCATCCAGAACATATGCGAGCGCGGCGGCTCGGACTATTTTGCAGATTCGGAGCAGGGAGGCCTTGTCCGGGGCATACACGAGATCTACAGCGTAAAATTCGGCAGCCTCGGCTGGGAGCCTGAGCAGCTGCGCAGGGAGGAGGAGAGCTGATGCGCGGACGTTTCGGTGTGCTCAGCTGGATATTCTCCCTCGCAGGCGCGCTGCTGGGCTCGCAGCTCGTCGCCGCTATGTATGATAATGTGAACGGCCCCATGGAGCACGCCCTCTGGGGCGGGGCCGTGTTTCTGGCCATCTATATCGGCGGCTTTGCGGGGCTTTCGCTCTCGCTGTGCTTCGGGCGCTGGCGGGCGAGGCGGCCGCGCGGCTGGCTCATCTCCTTCATCCTCTGCGGCGCGCTCATCTTCGCCGCAGGCGCTGGAGGTCAGGCGCTCTTTATGGTGACGCGCGAGGAGGTCGTCGTCAGCACGGACAAGGTGGACATGGTCCTGCTTCTGGACGCCTCAAGCAGCATGGATTCCGCCGGCTATGACGCCCCGCGTACCGAGGCCGCCTCGCAGTTCGTGGACGCCGTGGGCGAGGATAACCGCCTCCAGGCCGTGTCCTTCGCTTCCACGGTGCTGGACAGCACGGATCTGCTGTATATGGACAGCACGGGAAAGCAGGAGCTGAAGGACTTCATAGCCTCCATAGACTCCATAGGCCAGACGGACTTCAACGCCCCGCTGCGCCTCGCCGTGGACACGCTGACGGCGGAGGCGAGGCCGGACGTGAACCTCGCCATCCTCCTGCTGACGGATGGCGAGGGCGACCTCGACTCCGACGTGGCGCAGGACATCCAGGCCGGGGGAATCATGTTCTTCTCCGTGCGCATAAGCAAGAGCTCCACCACTGGCTCCCAGGCGCGCGCTCTCATAGACCTCGCGAACGCCACCGGCGGCTTCGACACCCGCCTGAAGCCCGCCGCCGACGGCAGCGTAGATACCGCCGCGCTGCTGGAATCCTTCAACAACGCCTTCGAGGCCAGCACGGAAAACCGCGTGAGCATGGAAGAGGACCTGCTTATCGGCTCGGAGGAGACCTCGCTCTACCAGTTCGCCGTCAGGCTCGTCACCCTGCTGTTGTGCGCGCTGCTCTTCGGGGTGGGCTATTTTACCCAGTTCAGGGCGAAAAAGCTGCTGCTGAACCTCGGCAGCGGCGTGCTGCTCGCCGTGCTCATCACGCTGTTGGGCGGGCAGGTGGACACCTGCCTGACGCTGGCCTGCCTTCTGCTGGGGACAGCCTACGTGTCATTCGAGCTGAACGGAGGCGAGGTGCTGGATGTATAACAGGCAGTGGAGGGCCTGGCAGTCCGCGGAATACGACGAGGCCCGGCTGCTCTGGTGCCGGGAGAGCTTCAACCGCGAGAACCCGGAGGCCCTGTTTACCCTCGCAGACGCCGCCCTCGGCAAGGCCGGCAAGGGCAAGGAGACCGCCGAGGCGGTCTACAACATGGAAAAGGCCGCAAAGCTCGGCCATGCCCAGGCCGCGCTTGCGATGGGCGAGCTGTTCCAGTACGGTTGGGCCGTCCACCGCAGCCAGAGGATGAGCCTGGAGTGGTACGAAAAGGCCGCCGCGCTCGGCAGCGCCGAGGCTGCTTCTAGGCTGGCGGAGCTGCGCCGCGCGAGGCGACGCCGGGCAATAACCTGGGCCTGCGCCGCCCTAGCCGTCGTCCTCGCCGCCTGTGCGCTGGTGCTGTTTCTGCCCGAGCGCCCGCCTGAGGGCATACTCGTCCATGAGGACACGCAGCTCACCGAAACCGCGACCTTCGAGGAGTTTAACAGCGCCCTTTCTGAACTCATACGCTCCTACGACGATGAGCTGGTCGTAAGCGGCCAGCGCAGCACGAACCGACTGCTGCTGAAGTTTGAAGGCCCGGGCATAGACCTCAGCGACTTCCCGGCGGCGGAGATCATAGCCGACAGCGACAACTATCTTGTAGTGCAGTTTGAGAGCGAGGAGGAGGCCCAGCGCTGCCTGGACGCGCTCACAGCCATGGACGGCATACTCTTCGTGGATACGGACGAGTACGCCTACACAGCGGGCAGCGCGGTGCAGCGGAGCGTCAGCGCCGTCCCCTATACCTCGCCTTACAGCGGAGAGGTATACTACAGCTGGGGCGTGGAATATCTGGGCCTCGACAGGCTCGCCGCCTGGCTAAAGGACCGGAACACGAGCCCTGTCACCGTTGCCGTGCTCGACACAGGCGTGGAGCCCTGCGACGAGAACGCCCACTGCATTCTCGAAGGCACGGACGTGACGAACCCTGGCTCCAACGGCTGGACGGACGACGCCGGACACGGCACCCACGTGGCAGGCACGATAATAGACTGCACCTGGGGCCTGGATGTGAGCATCCTGCCCGTCCGCGTGTTCGTGGGGGAGACGACCTCGGATTCCTACGTCGCGGCGGGGCTGAAATATGCCATCGAGAGCGGAGCGGACGTCATAAACATGAGCCTGGGCGGGTCCTGTGTCTGTGGCGCGGACGGCAGCTGCGGCAGCCCCATAGACTATTACGTCACCGAGGCCTGGAACAGCGGCATAGTCGTGGTAGTCGCCGCGGGCAACGGGGACGAGAACGGCGTTCCCGAGGATACCGCCGTCTGCTGCCCTGCGCATATGACCGACTGCATAGTCGTCTCCGCCTGCGACAGCACGGGGAAGCTAGGCAGCTTTTCAAACTACGGCGACACCGTGGACGTCTGCGCGCCGGGCGTGGAGGTGCTCAGCTACTACCCGGGCGACGTCCTCGCGGCGCTGGACGGCACCTCGATGGCCGCACCGCATATTTCCGCGCTGGCGGCCATGCTTAAGCTCTATTTGCCGGACAAGACCCCGGAGCAGATAGAAAAATACATAGGCGACTACTGCACCGACATGGGCGACCCCGCCGGCTACGGCGAGGGCATCCCCTGGGCTGGGTATTTTGCCGGGGACTGAGCAGAAAGATATGGGGAGAGGGAAAAATGACGGATAACGACCTGAGAAAAAGCCGCCACTGGCGCTGCAGCCAGTGCGGAAGCAGCTGGCCCCTGGACATGGCCGTCTGCGGCAACCCCGCCTGCGGGGCGGACCTGGGCATCTACGGCCAGGTGATCGAGCCGGAGCCCGAGCGCGCGCCGGAGCCGGAAAAGCAGCCCGAAGACGCGAAAAAAGTCCCTCGCCCCGAGGAAGAAAAGCCCCGCGGCGATGAGAAAAGGGAAAAGCAGCGCGAAAAGCCTGACCGCGCGGCGCAAAAGCGTGAAGCGCGCGAGGAGCGGCAGAGGCAGAAAGCGGCCGAAAAGGCCAGCCGCCGTGCTGCAAGTGAGGAGCGCTTCACGGGCGGTGAGCTGCTGCGTGTGCCGAACAAGTATATGCTGCCTCTGCTCATAGCCATCCCGGTGCTGGTCTGGCTCGTATTCTGGCTTTTAGGGAGCTATTACGTGACCAGTACACGCTGGATGGTGATAGAGCTCATTTTCGTCGTGGTGTTCGTCGTCACCCTCATATGGGTGAGCGTCGCCGTGCTGCGCAGGGAGGAGCCGGGCAGCCTCAAGGTCGTGCTGCTCCCGCCACTGATAACTGGTGCAGCGGTAGCCGCATTTGCCTGGTTCGGCTTTGAGGACTGGGACGTCGTGCTGGGCGCGTTTTCGATATACACCTCCGCCACGCTCGTTCTCTCCGCTGCCTCAAAGCGCTGGAGGCGGGAGCGGCGATATGGCAGCCCGGCAAAATGCGTTGTCATGGCCGTTTTAACCTTCGTGCTGACGCTGTTCATGATGCTCGTGGTACTGCTGATGGCAGAGGACTTTTACGGCAACATTATTCCGCATATCCTGGCGTATATCTTCCCCTCCGCGCTCGGCGCAGCCTGCGCTTATGTCATTTACTTTGTCACGAGGCGGGACCGCGCAGCCCCGGTGCTGCTGCTTTACACCATGCTTGCGATGCATCTCTATCTCTGGGGGGCGTATTCCCACTATCTTGCCAATTTAGGCTTGTGAGCCGCGCGGAGGTGGAGAGAACTTGAAGCCCGGAAAAATTGTGCTCATACCTGACTCGTTTAAGGGTACCCTGTCCTCAGTAGAGGTCTGCCGGGTGCTCCGTGGGTGTGTGGAGCTCCGCCTTCCGGGCTGTGAGGTGCGGGCCATACCCGTTGCGGACGGCGGCGAGGGGAGCGTGGACGCTTTCCTTGCAGCGCTGGGCGGGGAAAAGGTGCACGCCCGCGTCGCAGGGCCGTTTTTCGAGCCGGTGGAGAGCTTTTACGGCCTCACTGACGGCGGCAAGACCGCAATAGTCGAAATGGCAGCCTGCGCTGGCCTGCCCCTCGCCGGGGAGCGGCGCGACCCGGCTCTCACCACGACATACGGCGTCGGAGAGCTCATTGCCCTGGCCGTGGAGGGCGGCGCAAGGAAAATCATCCTCGGCCTCGGCGGCAGCGCGACGAACGACGCTGGCTGCGGCGCGGCTGCCGCCCTGGGCGTCCGTTTCTTCGACCGTACCGGGACTCCCTTCGTCCCCACGGGCGGTACCCTTGGCGAGGTCGAGCGCATAGACGTCTCCGCCGCCCGGGAGCGCCTGCGCGGTGTGGAAATCACCGCGATGTGCGATATAGACAACCCCATGTACGGTGAAAATGGCGCGGCCTATGTATTCGCCCCGCAGAAGGGCGCAGGGCCGGAACAGGTGCGGGCGCTGGACGCCGGGCTCCGGCGCCTGGCCGGGGTCATGCGCCGCGAGCTGGGGATGGACTTTGCCGAACTGCCCGGCGCGGGTGCAGCTGGGGCCATGGGCGCAGGCGTCACCGCCTTTCTCGGTGCGAGCCTCCAGAGCGGCATAGAGTCCGTGCTGAACGCGGTGGATTTCGACCGCGCCGCAGCAGACGCCGACCTCATATTTACCGGAGAGGGCCGCCTTGACAGCCAGAGCCTGCGCGGCAAGGTCGTCATCGGCGTCGCGCGCCGGGCAAAGCGATTGGGAAAGCGTGTCATCGCCATCGTAGGCGGCGCGGAGGGGGAGCTGGAGGCCGCCTACGCCGAAGGCGTCACCGCGGTTTTCACCACGAACCGCCTCCCGGAGCCGTTGTCCCGGAGCGCCCCGCGCGCTGCGGAAAACCTGGCCTTTACAATGGATAATATACTCCGCCTGCTGTGAGCAAGGAAAAGGGACGCCGTCCTGAGAAGGATGGCGTCCCTTTTTTGCTTTATGTGTCCTCAGCCTCCAGCGCCGGGGGCGGGGGCCTCCGGGGCCGCGGGCACGTGCTTCGGCGCGAGCGAGCGACGGCGGCGCTCCTTGCTGACGACGACGTAGACCATCATGATAACGGTTATTGCGTAGGGTATGGCCGAGGTGAGGTCGGAGCTGATGTAGTTTTGCAGCCTGAGGCCGATGGCGTCGAAGAAGCCGAACATTAGCGCCGCAAGGTAGGCCTTGGCGGGGTTCGCGGCGGCGAAAATGACGCAGGCAAAGGCAATGAAGCCGCGCGAGGCGGACATGCCCTCGACAAAGGTGCCGTTCAGGTAGCCGAGGGAGAGGTAAGCGCCAGAGAGCCCACAGAGCATGCCGCAGAGCACGCTCGACAGCCACTTCATCTTTTCGGGGCTGATGCCGGCGGTGCGCAGCGTCTCCGGCTTCTCGCCAGAGGCGCGCATCCAGAAGCCGTAGGGTGTCCGATAGACGAAGAGCCACATGACAAGGATGAGCAGCCAGGCGACGTAAACGAGCGCGGTGTTGCCGCTGATTATCTCGCCCAGGAAGGGTATGTCCTTTATTAGCGGTATCTCGATGGGCAGCATGTAGTCGATTTCGTATCCCGAGGTGCCGGAGAGCCCGAAGACGGAGCGGGAGACGAAGGCCGTAAAGCCGGAGGCGAAGATGTTGAGCGCGCAGCCGATGATGAACTCGTCGCTCTTGAGCTTGACGACGAAGAGGGCGAAGAACAGGCCGACGAGTATGCCGAAGAGCACCGCCGCCGCGACGCCGCCCGCGGCGGAACCTATGGCGTAGCTGCCGAGCACGCCGATGAGCGCGCCCATGAGTATCATGCCGTCCATGCCGATGTTCATGATGCCCGCATGCTCGGTCATGGAGCCGCCCATGGCGGCGAGGGCCACGGGCGTGGCGCTGCGGAGCATCTGAGTGAAGGTGCCGGCGGAAAAGACCTGGGAGAGTATCTCATTCATTTACCGACCCCTCCTTTACGCGCTTCTGAGCCGCGAGCCGGGCGGACTTGTCGGCCACGCGCCGCTTGATGTCGCTGACGATGCCGCTCTCGGCGGCCATGCAGAAGATGACGACGGTCTGGATGATGAGGTATATCTGGTTCGGCACGCCCGCCGCGGTCTCCATGCCCTGGGCGCCGATTTTGAGGATGGCGAAGAGCACGCTTATGACGGCTGTGGGCAGCACCTGATATTTCGCTATCATGGCCACCATGAGTCCCTCGAAGTAGTAGTCGTTGCTGATGCTGGCCTTGTAGATGTGCTCCGCGCCGTAGACCCGGAACATGCCTACGAGGCCGCACATCATGCCGGATACTATCATGGCGATGAGGACGACCTTGTCGGTCTTGATGCCGGTAAAGCGGGCAAAGCGCGGATTGTCTCCCGTGAGGCGCATCTCATAGCCCGTGGAGGTGCGCTGCATGATGTACCAGGTGAGTATGGTCATGCCCGTGGCGACGAAGAAGACCGTGGTGAGGTTTGAGCCGGTGGCAAGCTTTGTGAACCAGTAGGTCTGCGGCAGATTGCCCGTGCCGGCGACGATGTTGTTGTCCGGGTTTTTCCACGGCCCCTTGGCAAGGAACTCGCAGACGAACTCGGCAATGTTGTTGAGCATGATGGTCGTTATGACTTCGTTTACCCGGTGCCTGACCTTGAGCCAGCCGGGGATGAGGGCGTAAATGCCGCCCGTGACCGCCGCGCCAAGGGCCGCGACGGGGATGACTATCCAGGGCGAGAACCCGTTGAGCACCACGCCTATCTGCGCGGCAACGATGGCGCCCAGCAGCAGCTGGCCCTCGCCGCCGACGTTGAAGATGCCGACTCGCGAGCCGATGTCGCAGGCCACGCCGCACAGGCAGAGCACCATCGCGTACTCCAGCACGTCGCCGATGTGCCGGGCGTTTGAAAAGGCGCCGCTGAGCATGGCGGAGTAGGCCGCCAGCGGGTCGTAACCCGAGATCAGCAGCACCACCGCGCCTATGAGCAGCGCTGCGATGATGCTGACGCTGAGCGCCGCAATGTAGGAGTAGTTAATTCGCAGCTTCATGCGCTTCCTCGGCCTCCTTCCTCCGGCTGCCCGTCATGTAGTAGCCTATCTCTTCCTTTGTTATCTCGTCTGCCCGGAATTCACCTGTTATCTGCCCCTCATACATGGTGACAATGCGGTCTGAGAGGCGGAAGATCTCATCCAGGTCGGCGGAGGAGAGCAGTATTGCGCAGCCCTCGTTCCGCTTGTCGATGATGGCGGTGTGTATGAACTCGATGGCGCCGATGTCGATGCCGCGGGAGGGATTCGAGATGACGAGCACCGGCGTCTCGTGCGAGAACTCGCGAGCGACGACGACCTGCTGCATGTTGCCGCCGGACATGGAGCCTACGGGGGTGTGTATGCCCGCGCCGCGGATGTCGAATTTTTTGTAGACCTCGGAGACATAGCGCTCGATGCTGGAGCGTCGCAGGCGCAGGCCGGGGATGTTGAACTCGCGCTCTCTCTGCCGCCCGGCAATGAGGTTGTCGGCCACGTCCGCGAGCGGGTCCACGCCAGTGGCGAGTCTGTCCTCCGGCACGTGCGCGAGGCCGAGCTGCCGAATCTGCCCCGGGCTGAGGCCAAGCGCGTCAGTGCCGCGTATCCTTACCCTGCCCTCGATGGCGGGGCGCATGCCGGTGATGGCCTCGAGCAGCTCGCTCTGGCCGTTGCCCTCGATGGCGGCAATGCCGAGCACCTCGCCCGCGCGGGCCTCAAGACTGACGCTGCGGACGGAGACGAGGCCCCGGTTGTCGCGCACGGAGAGGTTTTCGACGGATATCATGGTTTCCCCAGGTGCTCCGGTCTTCTCCAGCTTGTCGAAGAGCACAGGCCGGCCCACCATCATGGAGGCTATCTCCTTTTCCGTGATGTCCTTTGTGTCCGACAGGCCGACCAGCTTTCCCTGACGCATGATGCCCACCCTGTCGGAGATGGCCATGACCTCGCCCAGCTTGTGGGTGATGAGGATGACGGTCATGTTTTTCTCTTTTATGATGTGGCGGATGACGCGGAAGAGCTCCGCCGTCTCCTGGGGGGTGAGCACGGCCGTGGGCTCGTCCAGGATAAGGATGTCCGCGCCGCGGTAGAGCGCTTTCAGGATCTCAACGCGCTGCTGAACGCCCACGCTGATGTCCTGTACCTGGGCCGAGGGGTCCACGTTGAGCCCATACTCCCTCACAAGTTCCCGCGTTATTTCCTCGGCGCGGCGGTTGTCGAAAAACAGCCCCGCGCGGCGCGGCTCTCTGCTCATTACGATGTTCTGCGCCACGGTGAAGGAGGGCACGAGCATGAAATGCTGGTGAACCATGCCGATGCCCATGTCGATGGCGTTTTTGGGGCTGAAGGTCTCGACTTTTTTCCCGCGGATGTAGACGCTGCCGTCCGTGGGCGGGAAGATGCCGTAGATTATGTTCATGAGTGTGCTCTTGCCGGCGCCGTTTTCACCGACAAGGGCAAATACTTCTCCGCGATGTATCTCAAGCGACACGTCGTCGTTTGCCAGCACGCCGGGGAATTCCCGCGTTATGTGCTCAAGCTTAATGACGGTCTCCTGCAAGCTGCTGCACTCCCTTCGGAGAATAGTTTGAAAAGAGGGGAGCGTCAGATGAGGCTGACGCTCCCCAAGACGTGCGCAGGCCCGTCAGCGGACGGTGTCCACGGTGATCTCGCCGGAGCTTATCTTGGCGGCAAGGTCCTCAACGGCGGCCTTGACTTCGTCGGAGACCTGCTGGGTCGAGCCCTCCTCGCCGTAGCCGATGCCGACGTAGCCGGTGGCGAGGTCAGCCTCCCAGGTGGTACCCCAGAGAGAGGTGTCGCCTGCCATGTACTGCTTGACGGCCTCGTAGATGGAGTTGCCGACTTCCTTCTTCATAGAGCAGATGATGACGTCGTCGGCAATGTATTTCTGGTCGCAGTCAACGCCAATGGCCCAGAAGCCACGCTCCTGCGCCGCCTCGAACACGCCGTCGCCGGCCTTGGAGGCTATCTGGAAGAT